>Ga0181517_10000011_pt1 | contig 237553 bp, 302 predicted proteins | sample PEATcosm2014_Bin_31_FD_119748 | JGI IMG/M metagenome (GOLD analysis project Ga0181517, IMG submission 119748) | Peatland microbial communities from MTU Mesocosm Facility, Houghton, MI, USA - PEATcosm2014_Bin01_30_metaG | ecosystem: Environmental > Terrestrial > Soil > Wetlands > Peat | place...
CTACACGACTGGCTATGTCATCGAAACAGCGGCAGTCAATGAGAACGTCACAGTCAGTGTCACGGACATCTTCGATGTCAGCGGCACGGTCTACGGCGAGTTCCTTGACAGCGGTCTTGGACCGGGTGACCAAACTGGTCAGAGCTTGCTCTACTCCATATCCTAGTTGGGTCAGTATTATAGAACTGACTCTCTATTTTTCAGCGGAGGTGTGGTTAATGTCCAGCCCCGTAACCCGAGAACAGGTTTGGGTTAACGTTTCCCCGGAGTATAAATGCTGGCGGCTCGTGTACAACTCCATGACCAAGCGGGTTTTTATCCTCTTTGAGAAATCGGGACTGAGTAAGACCATGCAATCGTTGTTCTGTTCTACTCGAACAGATGGTGAGCCGGGTGCGGTAAGCAGTGCTGAGGGTAAACAGGAGTGCCTTGACAAGGTTGCTTCCCTTGGTCTCGTTCTTACCAAGTCAACTGTTGTGGAGTGAGTATGCCCTATTACCAGACAGCAATGACCGACAGAAAATGTTCCAAGTGCGAAAAGACCATTCCCGCTGGGGCACAGTTCATCACCCTTCCCACAATTACCCGAATGACGTTGTATACCTGCAAGGAATGCAATGAGGGTTCGGATAAGAAGGCGTAATGGCTACATCGGTCGGTCTAATCATTGGAGTACTCGCTGTTATTCCCATAGGCACTTTACTGTTTATGGGATTGGCAAGGGCCTGTTCCCCCCACTCTCTCCAGCAATCTGCTACATCTTTGACAAGGTCCTTTTGTGAGGAAGCCGCATCCTCTTCCCCGTTCGTAGGGGACTCTCTCCCTCCACTGGTTAACGGTGGGGTCTGCTATATCTCCCTTGTCATTAAAGAGAAACCAGTGAGTTCCTCGGGAACCTCGTAGTACCCCCGGCCTGTATCCTCTTGATTTACCCCATAGATAATAAAGGGCTTCTGTTGCCGTGTAACAATGGCTGAAAGTGGGGTCATCACCCGGCTGGCGTTTCTCCAGCCACTCTTTTTTCAACAAATCGTCGGATAAGGCTCGCTGCAAGAGCCTGATGGCTCTCTTCTTTGTCATCCCCATATTGCTTGATACTGAAAATCAAAGCTATACGGTGCTTTAGTTGAGGAGAAGTATCTCCATATGCTTATAACCAAACCGCACAACCCCTTGCTCATAAAAGCCGAAATGCTTCCTGTCCCCGGAGGCGGGGTGGGGGGATTCGACAAAGAGGAGCTTTTTGATAGCCCGGATTATGCGACCCAGCAACATCACGCCGAGCCGACTACCGATATCCCCTACAACAAGCCATTTGGGGAGAAGGGCACAGAGATTGAGCAGAATAAGCATGGGTCAGCGGATGCGGTAGACGGACTATCCGATGGAGTGGGCGACTTTTGGGAACCACGGACCAAGCCTAAGCTACGAACAGCCTCCGATTCTTCCATGTGCCGGTGTGGTCATCAGTTCCACGAGCATTGGAACCGAGGCAGGTTTGGTTGCAAGAGTCCCCGCTGCCGGTGCAAGAAGTTTACGGCTAAGACCGGAAGCGTGAGCGCCATGCCCGTCAAGATTGTTAGTGATTCAGACAACGAACTCCTGAAAGCAAAACATGACCCCATTACTCAGGTAGCCGCCGAGGAGTTCCACCCCTCCGGTAAACGGATACAGGACCGGGAAGAATTCCGGGCCTCCCTCAAGAAAGAATGGGAAGAGCCGGACGGATATCTCTTCCGGTCGGAAGTCTACTGTCCTCGCTGCGGGATGGAGATGATTGACGAGATGTTGGACAAGGGGCAGGTTGGCCCTCCGGGACCAGTTGATGACCCGGATTATGTGACCGACTCAGAGGTCATCCCACAACCCCTGCTTTCTTTGGAATCCGGGGCGGAGACGTGTGCAAATTGCGGAGACCCGATTGAGAAGGAAGCAATCGTCCCCGGTGAATATACCCCCGAGGATGAGCAGTTCATGAAGGAGATGAAGATTTGGGGGTCTCTCAAGGGATTGGTAGATACCGTTCAGCCCCATAATCCCCTTCTCCAGCCGCCCGACCCGGAGACAGCGACATTCTTCAAGGAGAGCGAGGGAGACGGCCCCCATTGTCCCCACTGCGGTTCTTCGGATTACGGTCTCATGCCCACCGATTTTGAAACCGCTAAATGTAATGCCTGTGGAAAGAATTGGAATCATGGTATTGTGAAAGGGATTAACGACCCTAAAACCGCCGCCGAACCCGGTCCCGAGGGTTTTCCTCCACTCCAACGTGAGCTTGATTATTCCGGGTGGTCTACTATTGGAAATCTAAATAAATACCTTACACAACTTTACAATGCTTGGCTTAACAAAGAAATCACTCGTGAAGAATATGAGGCCGAGCATTACTTGGCAAATGCGGCTTATAATGCCGCTAAAGCAGCATGGGTGGACCCGGAGTACCGGGAATTAGCTAAAACTATAGACTCATCAGCGGCTAGGCATGATGTAGATTTTATGAAATCTATAGGAATCTCCTCCTCCAAGACTGCTACAGAAAAGTCCTTTGGAACCGGCACTCCCATTGGAGGAGCACCCGGCGCTCCCGTGCAGAATGACCCCAATCAGCCCCGGTGGACGGCTCCTACACCACCGAAGCCTGCTCAGACAAACCCACAGACAAACAGTAAGGCACTGCCATCGTCAGCGCCGGACCAACAACAAGCAAAACCCACGGGAACTGAACAGCAGCAGGTTAAGCAAGTAGTTAACGACCTAGCCAAAGATAACCCGCAGGTTAATAGGGCGGAGATGGAAGATGTGGTGGAGAAGGTGCAGGATAAGATGTCCGCCTTGGACTCAGAAGTGAAGATATATGACAGCACCGATATGCTGCCGCCGAGGACCGAGCTTCGCAAGCACCTTGACCCCACTTTGATTGATGAAAGCACCAAGCCGCCTCGTCCCCTTAAGAAGGGAGCGGATTGGACGGGAGAGGATGAGCCGGAAGGTGAAGTCACCGACATGGGTACGCTCTATGGCAAGCCCCTTGGCGGTCCAAAGGCTGACGACTCAGTAAAGGACCGGTTGGAGTATCTGAGAAGTAAACTTAGAGCCGAAAACATAAGCACAAGTGAGTTGCTTGAGTTACAGGAGTTGGCTGACCATATCGAACCCGGTGACGTTGAGTTACTGGAGGCAGCCGGGGTTCCTGAGAACGAAGAGACCTCCTCAGAACCCATTATTGGTAAGCCCGCATTTGCAGGTCCGGGTATACCCCACATCAACCTCAAATGTAAGCTGTGCGGTGTTACGAGCGATGAACTGAATCGCACAGACATCGCTATGGGCAACAGGTTCAGCAAGCCCTCCATCCATGGAGCCGAGGGGCTTATGCACAGGCACTTTGGTTATTCTCACTGGGACACTCCTTTCGGCCCGGAAGGTTATGAGGATGTGACTCGTGCCAAACCATTCAGGCCCACTAAGGGAGATAAGGACTTCATGAAGTCTCTTGGCATCAAGAGTTCCAAGATTGCCGCCGATGCCGAGGGATGGTGGAGAAGCACCCAGAACACCGAGCGTCGTAATGTAGCCGACAAGCTTGGAATCGACAAGTACTGGAGCCACTTTACATGGGATTCTCTCCCCGAGGAAATCAAGCAGAAAGTGAATGTCACCCTGCCGGAACTGGAAAGAAAGACGCAGATTGAAAAGGCGTGGGAAGGTCCCGCTCATGTTTCCGAACGAGACCAACAAATCCGGGAAGCGTGGAATGCTCCTGCTCATACGGCAGCAGGGAAAGACTGGGACCCTCTCGTTGCCAAGAAACTCTATGACGAAGGGGCAGCCGCCGCCAAACAGGGCAACTGGGATGTAGCCCACAGTAGCCTTGTTCAATCCCTTGTACACAATCCATATAACGGACAAGCCAACTTTCTTCTGGGTATTGTGTTTGCTCAGATGGGCGAGAACAAGGCAGCCATCCAGCAGTTGGAGCAAGCGTTGCGAACCGACCCCAAGGAACGCTACGCCTATCACAGCATGGTAATGCAGATGGACCGTGACGGGGACCTTGAGAGCCTCGAACCCGAGGTGAAGAATTTCCTCTTGGACAACATGGTATCAAAGGCAGCCGCAGCTAAGATTGCTGTGCCGATAGAGGAGGGCAATCTCGTTTGTCCCCATTGCAAATGTGACAAGACCAAACCTGTGGAAGATTCTGAGGCTGAGGGAGTAAACCTCGTGGAATGTATGAATTGCGGGGTGTTCTTTAGCAAGTAGGGTAAAATCCTGAATAGGGGAGTGCTTTAGTAGAGGATACATGTCATTTCCGAAGACGGCAAACGCAGTAGTTCGGGAGCCAATGCTCACCCCGCAGGCTTGGGAACAGCATTTCGGTTCGAGGGCTTTCCACATCCCCTTGTCCCCACCCGCCAAGTCTTTCTGGAAGACTGCCTCCACTAAGCAGACCAAGTACCTCCTGAGTCACTGCACTATCATGTCCTCGGTCGCCGTGGAAGCGGAGCCGTATGAGTACCTCATCCGCCCGGCCTCCGCCCACCTTGTAAACAACAACGATGACGCTTGGTCCTCCGAAGTGCTCAAGAAGTCTTACAAGAGCTTCGTGGGAGCTTTCAATTTTGTCGAACATTTCCAGAACAGTAAATATGCCAAAGGGCACATAATTGATTCTGTTTTGAGGAAGATACACCTTACTCAAGACCCACGAGATAACGTTTTCTTCGTGGATATTCTGGTAGCTACTGACCTTTCTCACAAGAAGCTTGCCGCTCAGATTCGTGATGGACAAGTCAAGTACCTATCCATGGGGTGTGTCACCGACCTCGTAATCTGTTCTTTCTGCGGTCAGCATGTGACCGACTCCAGCAGCTATTGTCACCACCTCCAGTTCAACAAGGGCAGCTTCATGCCGGATGATGACGGCGTGCCCCGGCGTGTAGCGGAACTCTGCGGACACAAGAACCTACCGGGTGGGGGAGTCAAGTTTGTGGAGGCTTCTTGGGTCCAGACCCCGGCTTTCCCCGGCGCAGTCAAAAGGTCTATCGTGGCTGAGGAGTGGTTGGGTCCGGCTACATCCTACACACGGGTTACAGCGGGTAAGGAAGCTTTTGCTAAGGCAGCCTCAGAAAATGGCAACTATGAAGGTCTTAATGTGGGAGAGCTTCTTCTCTCTCGGGACGACGGAAGGAACCTACGCTAATGGCAACAAATCCACTTATCGCCGCATATAAGCGCAAGGTTGCAGAGCTTGGCGCTTTGGACAATGAAATCAAGAACTTGGATATGACTCTCCCCGAGGGTGAAGGCGGGAAGACATTCGATTACTTGGCTGAGAAGCGTAAGGAAATCGAGAAAGATATTCAAGGAATGAAGGAGAAAGTGGAGTTCCTAAACGCTTGGGAACGCTTCAAGCAAGGCCCATGGTCTCCCGAACTTAAGAGCGAGTTGGATGGACTGGACCAGATCCTCGGAGATATCGCTACCGGGGATAAGCTGGGAAATACCACCCCGCCCGGCCCGGCCCCCGAGGCAGAACCGCCCGCAGAACCCCCTCCCGCCGAAGCACCTGAATCACCCGCTGAGGCACCCATGGCAGAACCACCCGCTGAGATACCCGCTGAACCACCGCAAACCCCCGAGGGAACCACTGGGGTATCCCCGGAACCACCGCCCGCCCCCGCCCAACCAATGATGGCGAGCAAGAAACAGAACTATCAAATACCTGATAAGAAGGGCAGCAACAGCCCTAACTCCGAGAGGGGAAAGATTATGGCAAAAGACACTAAGGTTTCAATGAAGGAATCCATCGCCGCTGTCAAGGCGGATAAGGACGCTATCAAGCGGGAAGCCAAGACTCGTGTGGCTGCTGCTTGGACTATCGCCAAGACGATGCTGCCCACTGCTCCGGTGGAAGCCCAGAAGGCATTTGCTCAAAGCCTGCTCGCCAACAAGACGAGCGCTTTGAAGGCTGCTCTCAAGCAGACAGCCGTCAATGCCCACTATACCCGGCTTGCTGACCTCGGCACGCTCAAGGAAGTCCACAGGGACGAGATGAACGACACCGAAAAGCATGACAAGCCCGGTGACTTGGCGGCAGAGAAGAGTGCCGTGAAGTCTGAAGTCAAGGGAGAGGCCGTTAATGCCTCCGCCAAGAAAGCGGATGACCGGCAGGATGCCGGACCGCAGACCCCGACCTATAATGACGGGCGTGGTCATGGTGGTGGTACCGCCTCGGAGCCGAAGGAAGTCGATGCCGGTAAGGCAGCCGAGCGTCCCGGTGCTGGTGAGCGCCCCGGAGACACGGTGAACCTGTCGGAAGGTGCATCCAAGGCCGAAGGTGGAGATGGAGCGCCCAAGGCAGCCGCCAAGACAGCCACATGCCCGAATTGCAAGGGTGGTAAGATGTGCGCCAAGTGTACCGCTGCCAAGGCAGCAGCCGCCAAGAGCAAGAAGGCGTATCCCGGACCCGAGGCAGCCGCCCCGGCAGCCCCCGCCGCTCCGCCCGCCGCACCCCCAGTAGAAGCCGCACCGATGGATGCCGCCCCCGTGGAAGGCGAGATGCCGCCCATGGAAGGCGAGATGCCACCGATGGAAGGCGAAGGTATGCCGCCTGCCGAAGGTGGAATGCCGCCCGCAGAAGGCATGGGAGATGCAGCCGGTGCCGGTGAGATGGTGACCGAGGAGAAGATTAAGGACCTCGGCGAAAAGGCACAGGAACTCGTAACCGAAATCCACGAGCTTGAAGAAGCGGTTGCCAAGGAAGAGACCAAGGGAGAAGAAGTTCCCGAGGGCGTCCTTGAGACCGAAGGTGAGGAACTTGAGCAGGTGGGTGAGACCCTCGAAGGTGAGGGACAGGCCGTTGAAGGTGAAGGAGAGAGCCTCGAAGGCGAAGGTGCCGAACAGGAACTCAACCTTGAGAACATCTTTAACGAAGACAACATGGAAGAGAAGACCTCCGCACTGGCAAACGAAGGAGACAACTCCGGTGCCGACTTCTTCTCGCCGTCCGCCGCCTCCACCATGGAAGCTGCTCTGGACAACAACGGCATTCAGGAATTCGGGGATGTCGTAGCCTCCATGTTCAGCCGCCAAGGTGCCGATGACGACCCGCTGGCAACCCTGCTTGGTCAGGTCCGTACCGCCGCCTCCGTGGCGGGTATGGAAGTTCTCCCGGCCTTTGATGGGTCCGCCGCCAAGCACTTCGAGCAGAAGGAAACTTCCGCCGATAGCCGTAACAACGAGGAAGACCACAAGGACGACCTGTGGGCCGAAGTCATCACTGACGCCGCCCCCGAGCCGCAGGAGTTCAAGGAAAACTCCACCGGCACTGGTCCCGTCCGTACTCCGCAGGACGCCGTTCCCGCTTTGAAGGAACCCGCCCCCGGACAGACTCCTCAATCCCAAGGGAAAGCAGCCGCCCCCAAGGCAGCCGCCAAGCCGACGCTTAAGAAGATTAAGCCGGTGATGGCTTCCGACGCCTCCACGCCAAAGGCAATCAATATTGGCGATGCGATGTTCGGACCCAACGACGGTATCCCGCAGGACTAAATTCGCAGACGTGCAACCCCACCCCCGGCAATCAGTACTCGCCGGGGGTTCGTTTTTAGGCCCTTATGAATCCTACCACAATACGCCCGGAGCCGCTTTTAACAGTAGTTTCGGGCGTCCTTCCTTGGCACGCCAGTGAATAAAAGTTCCACCAAAATATTCAATTTTCTTTGTGTTTTATAAATCAAGCGAGGAGAATACGAAATACCGGTCTCATCTATAACCCGCTCTCATGGGGTCTACTTTGTGGGCTTATTCCCTATGGGGAAAGTTTGGCGGAGGGGTGGCCGAGTGGTTTAAGGCACTGGATTGATAATCCAGAGACCGGTAAATCTTGGAAGGATGAACGGTCCGTGGGTCCGAATCCCACCCTCTCCGCCAGTTAAAGACTAACTCTTACTATGAAGTTAAAAGTCCAACTACCACACTCCTATATAAAGGCAGTCCCCGGTAAACAACTTTTAGTTTTCAAAGGAGAGTAATCATGTCTTCTTCTACATTCACTGGAACTCTTCAATTTCGCCATGACCCCGCAGCCGATTGGACATCCGATAATCCCACCTTAGCAGTCAGTGAGATGGGAGTAGAAACGGATACTAGCCTCTTCAAACTTGGAGATGGTTCAACTCCATGGGACACATTACCCTATGGCGGTTTAGCGGGGCCTACCGGTCCCACAGGTTATACCGGACCTAGCGGTTCCTCCGGTCCTACCGGATACACGGGCTACACCGGGCCAAGCGGGTACACCGGGTTTACCGGCTACACAGGGCCGGGTCTTCTTGGGCCTACACAAGTGCAAGATGCTTTTGCTACCATCAATCCCGGTAGTGGGGGTCAAAATCTGACATTGACGTTTGGTTCCACACCGACAGTCGGAAATATCCTATTATTTATAGCATTAACTCCAAATTCATGGAATAGTATTCCATCGGGAGCTATCCGACTTCTTACTCCAAGCTACAGTCCCGTTTCAGCGTGGTGTAAGATAGTCCAAAGCGGGGATGGTGTAAATTGGACCTTCCAAGCGACGTATGCATACCCTGCGGGCATCGCCGGATATGAGTTTTCAGGGGTTTCTGGTATTCAAGTGGCCTACAGTGGCTCATATGTTGTTAACGGTAACACCGTTTCTTTTCCTCCAATGCTGATGTCAAACGGGGTTTCCAACATTTTCAAGTTGCTGTTCAGTCAAAGTAACCAAACCCAAGTTGCTTACTCTTCGACCTCGGGAACTTTGGACTACAACAACAACACCGGGTCTTCTTACTGGTCAACATTAGTGACAGCAACAAGCTCATCCCCGGCTGTTCCGCCGACTGTAACATATGCAAGTGCGCCTCAAATGCAAAGCGGATTGATTGTTTCCGTACAGTAGACGCCGACGCTTATTGAGTTGTGGGGGAATGCCAGTATAAACAAGCCTTGCGGTGTCCACCATAGACACCTTTAGTAACTTGTTTGAATTCCTGCCCGCAAGTGGGGCATGTATAGTCTTTCAATTTAATATTCTCAATAGCGTTAACTTGGCGGGCGACCCCCGCCTGTTTTTTACGACGGTTTCTACCTTGTTCAGTTTCAGTATTCCAGTGAGCAGCCATCTTCTGGCGTTGAGATAGGGGTTTGGGTTTCCCTTTGAACCTTCTTCCAGTTGAATCTCTTGTTCCTTGTGGACATGGCCTACCTGACATTGCCTCACTCACTGCCTTTCTCATTTTCTCTTTTACTTCTTCGATACCGGAGCACCCATCTCCCCCGAGTGTCATATTATACCCGTATTTGTAGTCATGGGTTCTAAGTAAAACCACCCAAAGACTCTCAAGCCGATTCATCTGTTCTTGATTTTCACATTCAGTCACCCCCTCGGCTACGAATGCCTCCGGTCCATACTTGCGTATGGCACAATAAAGACGATTACTTTTTCCGGCTTTGGTTTTTTTGAGGTGCTCCTTCCACCGTTCTTCTACTGAAAGAGTAGTCTGACCCACATACTGTTTTCCGTTGACCAAATTCGTTACCAAGTAGATGTGCATATCTCTCCCCTTATGGTTTGGATAGTCTTTATTTTATGGGCAGGCTTTTATGGGCAAACGCAAGAGATACATTTTTGAACTACCTACCCTATATATGAGAAGTGGTCTGGTCCCTATAGTCCCGAAGTCTACTCCTAGACAGAGGATTGGGGATACAGGCTAATCCAAACTTCTTATATGGAGACTTAAATCTTCATGAGTTCATCAAGGAGAACTTATGGGTTTGAAATTAGTCTACTACGGTCAGAACGATAGCGTCAATGCTACGCCGGACGTTCTCCTCACTGGAGACCCCGGAACCGACCAGACCACCCTGATTAACGCAGGGTATCTGGCAGGCCGCATCATGGCTATCGCAGGAAACCCCCAGAATGCCTCCAACGTGGAGACGGTCATCGTTCCCTGTGACGTAGACGCAACTCTCGGCAGCATCGAGACTGCGACTGCGGGCATCATCGGAACGGGTCCGTTCAACCCCGGTGACAGGCAGTATACCTCCAATGCAACCACTACAGTGGCAGCAGGTAACAAGCCGTTCGCTGCACTGCTCAACGGTCCCGGCGAGTTTTCCGGCGCTATCGGACCTGCGGGCAGCAAGAAAGCTCCCGTGGTTCGTGGTCTCTGGCAAGGTAACATCAACCAAGAGTCGTATGACACACAGGCCGGTGTAACTTTTGTTGCCGGTGACTATGTGTACTGCGGTTCTCACAGCCCTGCGGCTGGGAGTGCGAATGTTGGGTTGTATACCGACAAGGCCCATACATCCGCCACGAACATCATCCCGGTCGGCATCTGCACTCACGTCCCCAGCACTCAGGAGCCGTGGCTGGGCGTAGCAAGTCTGCTCTAATTGGAAGGTAGCTTAGGCTACCCCACCGATTAGGCAAGGAACAGGAAAAAGAGGTAATTCAAATGGCAAATCTTTCCCGTACCCAACAGCAGACTGCTATGTTGGGTCAGCTTCTCAAGACCGCTGGCGGACGCCAAAAGCTCGCCGCTAGCCTCGGACCGTCCCTTCGTCGGCGTCGTGACTATATGAGCATTGCTCGCAAGGCTCTCATGGTCGAAACGCTACCGGACGGCGCACTCCCCATCTATGACAAGGAATTTGACATCATGGCACAGACGGTGTCCAGCACACCGGGTGGGTCGTTTGTTGAAGCCTTCGTCGTTGGTGAGGAAGGCGGAGACATCGTTCGGGTCACCAAGCCCAAGCGGGTCACCGTTCCGACCTTTGAAATCGTCAGCAACCCGATGATTCCCATCACCCAGATTAAGGAACGTCGGTTCGACTTGGTCGCTCGTTCTCTGAACCTCGCCAAGGCAGAAGTCGGCGCAGCCGAAGACGGATACGTTTTCGGATTGTTCGACGCAGTTGCCGCCGCAGCCAACACGCAAGTGGCTGCCGACAACGCCGCCAAGGCAGGCTCGGGCCTGTTTGACCCGGTCTACAATGGGGACATCGCCATCAGCGCTCCCATTGACATCAACTCCATGGCTGATGGATTCGGACAGGTACAGCGGCACGACCTGTCGGTTGCGTTCTGTTTCTTTAACCCCCGTGATTACACGGACTTACTGAAATGGACGCAGCAAAATATCGACCGTGAGACGCAGCGTAAGCTACTCAAGACCGGCGTCATGGGCTACCTGTGGGGGGCTACACTCCTCCAGTCCCGTAAAGTCGGCTACGGCTGCGTATACATCCTCGCTGATGCTGAGTTCCTCGGCGTCATCCCGGAGCGTATCCCGCTCACCGTTATGTCGGCAGACCGTCCTGACCTCCGCCAGATTGGTTTCTCGATTTTCGAGAACCTCGGGTTCCTCGTATTCAACCCGTCCGGCGTGCAGCGGCTTACCGTCAATGGTCGGTTCGAGTCCTTCATCAGCGGTCAGAACATCGGCGAGAACTAATCGCCCTCTGATTGCCCAACTCCACGGCGGGGGTCTTTCGAGACCCTCGCCGTTCTCTTTTTAGCCCACCTTTTCTCCGAAACTCAGTATTATCCTACGGAGAACTCTATGCCCCGATTCGTGGTTTCACTCTACTGCCCGGATGATGAGAACTTGGAGTCTGACCTTCACTCTTTCGCCCGCCAAAACAAGCTCTCTTACGATAAGGTTGAGGAGCTTGTAGGCCGCTACCTCATTGACGGTGAATATCTTAGGATACAGTTTGACACCGACTTGGAAACCTGCGTCATTCTGCCTGATGGTTTCGAGGGAGTGAACGATTACGACCCCTACCTGCATGTTCCCAGCGTTGAGGAGGAAACGGCACTGGCAAAAGCAAAGAAGAGGGTTGCCGACCTGCAACGACAAATCACTCAGACCAAGGCTGATTATGAGGCCCTTTCCGGGGACGAACGGCAGACCAAGTATGCCGAGGGGTTGATTAAGTTCATCGCCGGGAATCGGAAGGAAATTAAGGAAATCAAGCAGGAGTACGCTATCTGACCCATTAACAGGGGTGTGAAAAATGAAGAGTTTTGTGGCAAATAGTACGATAAACTTTGAGGGTTACAAGTTCTATGTGCGACCGGGGGACCAGCTATCCTATGACCCCAAGCATGGAAACTCTCTCACGGTTTTTCGGAATGGTAAATTTGAGAAGGTCATCAAGGTCGCTCCGTTGGTCATTGAGGCTTTTCTGAAAAGCAAGTTCCTCTTGGAAGTCAAGGTTCCTGCCGGTAAGGTGGAAGGCATGGCGATTATCTCCGCCGCAGCGGCAGAGCAGGTCGCCAAGGATGTCATGGAGAATCTCCCCCACATTCCCTTGCCGCAAGAAGACGTTCCCACTGAAAAGACGTTCAAGCGCCGTAAGCGGGTGGAGGCGACCCCCGCCGATGAGGCCCCGCCGCAGGAAGCTGCGGAAAGCCAGCTTTCCCCCTCTTAATTGAGGGAGTCTATGGCTTTAGCGCAAGTGCAAAAACTCGCACCAGACTGGACCCCAGACTTCCAGCAGATGCTCAGCCGGATGATTTTGGGGGGATATAATCCATGGCAAGTCAAACAAGGCACATGGATTAGCATCCCCATATCCCTCACCTCTCCACCTTTCACCAAGGTAGCTATTTCCCTCCCGGAACTCATCCGGCAAACCAATGCTTTTTCCGTCAAGCGCCGGGCCGGGTGCGAGGCCAAGCTCATCAGTTCCAAACCCAAGGAGCTTTACCTTGCCTACAAGGTCACCTGCCACGAGAATTACTCCGACCCCAAGGGACACGATGTGCAAGTCCAGTTCGATTTGAGTCAGGTGGAGAAGACGCAGGATGCAAGGCAGATTGATGTGCGGGTCTCCTGCTCCTGCCCAGCGTTCCTGTATTGGGGCGCACAATGGAATCTCCACCAGCGGGACGGCCTGCACGGTGAGGCTAGGCCCCTCCTGCAAGCCCCCACGGAGCGATTAGACCTCCGGGGCAACTTCGTTATCTGCAAGCATGTCAAGACGGTCTTCGAGCGCATCCTGCCCGCTATTCAGCACAACATCCAGAACATTGTGCGCAAGCGGCAGGTGGAGCTTAACAAGAAACGGTTGGAGGAGGAAATCCCAACTGAGAAGGGCAAGCGGCTGGAAGAGCGTCAGGAGGAAATGCGCAAGCGCAAAGAGATTGACCAGATTGTGGAGACCACAGACCCCGACAAGCAGAAGGAGATGATTGACGACCTTCTGGAGGAAGAGACAGAGAAGCTGGAGAGGGGTAAGGGGAAGCAACCGCCCGCCTTGCCGCCATTGAACAAACCCACGGCTCCCAAGCCCATGGAGCCGAAGCCGAAGGGACCGGCCCCCAAGCCTCCGCAACCACCCAAGCAGCAGGTAGTTAAACGGGATGAAAAGGCCACAAACGTTGCACCACCGCCTGCCCCCGCTCCTAAGAAACAGCCGGACCTTAACGACCTCATCAAGCAAGAGGAGAAGAAGCTCCAGCAAAGGAAGAAGCCCAGCCTACCGAGACGGTGGTTAGAGCGGTTGCAGGAGAAGATACCCGGTGAGTGGTGGAAGAAACTACTCCGCAAGCGCACGAGCTTGGAGATGAGCATGATTGAGAAGTATGCTTCCGAGGAAGGATACGGGGAGTTTTTGAAGTTCCTTAAGAGTGGGGAATAATGCTGACCGCCGTTACCAATGCGCCCTATCCGAACCGCATCCAACTCCTGTTGGGCAACTACATTGGTCCGCTTATTCGGCCCACCAGTCCTCCCGTAGAGTTTGACCCCACGGTGGATGTGGAGGTTTACGTGGATGGCATACCACTGGTGATTCAAAATGCCTCTTACGATGCTGTAAACAATCGGTACCTGCTGTTCGCTAACCGGCCATTCAACCTGCAAGGGGTGATACAGGTTGTCCACCACATGCCTAGCCCACCGTTCCAATTTGGGTTGGGCGTGTTCACCGCACAGAGATTCCGGTACACCTCATCCTACTACAATATGGGTACCGTTCCTCCCACCGCCCTCATTCAAGACTCCGGGGCGGCATCGCCTGTTTACAGCGTTCGCACACCGTTCCCCGGTTACCCTTGGGTTGGAAACTACACGCTTAACTATTTGTCTCCGAACGGTAGATACTTGGGACAGATTTTCTACGACTGGCAGGGAGCGGTTGCGGGCAGCCCTAGTCCAGTGGTTTTCTACCTGTGGGATGTCAACACACTTTCTCCCGTGGGGGCTGACCCCCTTCTCACCGGAGCTACACTGGCGACGATGACACAAGTGACATCGTACACCACCTCTCTCAACGCCATCGCTGACCCCGGTGGTCAAGTTGGCGTGGCATGGATTCCCGTGAGTGAGCCTTTCGTAGATAACAACGGTACCATATGGTACGTGACGCAGGCGGGAACCACCATATCGTTTTACAGCCTTGCAGTGGGAGCGGGCGCTCCTACGCTCGTGAACTCTTTCATCTCCGCTGGCTCACCTTGGGATAGCATTTACTCGGGTTGCGTGATAGACCCCACGAATCAGGTTGTGGCTACCCCGACCAGCATTGCCAACGTGGGTGGGAACTACGAGTACACCAGCGTCAGTCTGCTTCCATTTGGCTCCAATACACCGCTGCAAAACCTGTCAAGCAGTGATTTATATCATGACACATTCGTAAGTGCCGATTACGTTCAGCCCACCTCTTATGGGGGCAACAATGTAGTCTACTTGGAAAACAACGCTGGCAACGGGTTAATCGTCGTGGAGTCTGGTGGGGCGATTACAGAGACTCGTTCTTTCCCCTATCCCAGCCCTATTACTGGTGAAGTTGATGGCAACAACAGTTGTCCTTTCCTCATCGGTAACAAGTGGTACATCGCCGCCGATGGGTTGCTGGGTGGGACGGATGCCGGGGCCATTGAACTGGATGATGACGGCACAACGTTGACGGTCAACGCCAGTCCCCAGTATGTCGATAGATTGCCAGCCGTCAACATCATGGCTATTCCGGGAGTCGTTTACATGGAGTGGATTGCACCATTGAGTTAAAGAGGATTTAATGCCTTTACAAGCGCCACAAATCGTGCAGGTGGGTTACTCTCGCAATGATGGACCCATAGCGAGTTGGAATACCAGTTTCCCCAACACCCCCACTCCCGGTAACACCATGCTGTTCTTTACGGTGGGCAGCGGCAATGGTATTTTCAACGCCATCGGTCCCGGCAATTGGAACTATTTCAACGGATTCGGTGAGTCTACCTATGCCGGGGCGGCTTTCACAAGGGTTGCTCAAGCTGGAGATGGCAAGACTTATAACTTTTACATCGGTGGTGATAGTGAAGTTTACACCGCTGTACAAGATGGAATTCTGGTGGAGATTACCGGGCAGCCCACTTTGACTTATCACAGTGGACAAGCCAACCCCACTCCCAGCACCACGGGTACGATGACGGCGAGTTTCCCCGTCCTCAGTCCCAGCTTGGCTTTAGTGGCGTTCGTGTGGGACCAGCAAGTGACAGGAAGTGGGTTCCTCCCCGCTGGCTACACGCTGCAACATCAGTTTGGGGATTCCACTCACACCGGCAGCCCCGCTAACTATGCCTATGCCGCATTCCTCTCCGCCGCTGGCAGTCCTCCACCTAACACGGTCACGGGAACAGCGACATGGGTTTCCACCCCGGCGTGGGTTGCCATCGTAGCAGGACCCGTCGCTTTGCCGTCAGTCATCATATCCTCCAACCCTAACCCCTCGGTTGCTTCTACCCCGTTGCTTATCTCCATCAATGCCATAGGAAGCCCCACTCCCATCCCCACAGGGACAGTGACGGTAACGGATACGACCACCAGCACCGTGCTTGGAAGCGGCCTTCCTCTCGTGAATGGTATAGCCTCCTGTGTAGCAAGTTCACTCACCACAGGCGCTCACAGCATAACGGCTGCTTACAGTGGAGATGGCACCTACGCTCCCATGTCTTCGACCCTTGAACAACAGGTTGAAAGCGGCTTGGATTTCAACTCTACAACTGCCGTCAGCAGCACTCTCAATCCGTCATTTTTTGGGGACAACGTTGAATTCGACATGACAGTTGCTCCCGTTGCCCCCGCAGTCGTGCAATCCTCCAGTAGCAACGGCGGGGGTACAACCGTCACGGTAACCTTGCCGAATTTCCCCACGATAGGCAACATCATGCTGGCTATCGGAGGAGTGAACCACGGAAACTCCCCCTCCGTCTTACCTGTGGAGTTTGATTGTCTCGGCAGTTTTTGGAATGGGAATGGCAATGCTACGGTGGGGACGCACATCGTAGAATCGGATGATGGTAAGGTGTGGACTTTCACGAAGCCGGATAGCAGCGATAACGGCGCAGCCAACGACTACTACATGATTGAACTTGCCGGAACACCCGTCATATGGGCGGCGGCAGGCACCGTGGTCAGCACCTATGTCAGCCCCGGAAACAGCCTGCTCACCACTCCGGTTTTGCCCGGAGGTCCGGGACTGGCAATTGTCTGTTTCTTCCGTACCGCAGGCTGGGGTAATTTAACCAATTGGTTACCCAGTGGATATGCTAAACCTCTATGGTTGAACGCCGACTCCGCTGCTTACCTTGGCATGGTCCCCAACTCTGCGGTTACGGCGAATATCAGTGTGGGTTCAGGCACGGAAGTTCCTTATGTGGTGGTGCAAGTTTTCGGGGGAGCCGGATACCCCTTGGGCAATGTGGTCTTGACTGATGACGTGGGAAGTTTCTCTCCTCAGACCCTTCCCCTATCAAGTGGAACGGCATCCTATAGCACCACTGCTCTTGCCGTTGACTATCACACCATCACAGCGACGTATGGGGGAGGTGCCTAATGCCTGCTACCCCAACAATCATGGTCGTCAACACCCCGTCCACTTCCTACTCGGGGCAAACGGTGCAGTTTGTCGTCACGGTAAGCGGCGGTGCCGGAACGCCCACAGGCACGGTGACCTTCTCATCCAATCTGGATGGGACCATGGGGATAGTGACGCTCGCCAGTGGAGCGGCCCTGTTCACTGACAGCATTCTTACCATCAACTCCCACACCATCACCGCCACTTACAGCGGGGATGTAAACTACGATTCAGGGGTGCAGACGGTCGGGCAGACCGTGGACCAATACTCCTTTGGGAGTTACAGTTTTGCTGGTAGCAGTAATTTTTTGACCCAAAACGTGGAGTCCAAGGCGGTCCCCACCCTCACCCTTCTTAGCACGGAAAACCCCTCCCGGTATGGGGATGCGGTCACTTTTAACATCACAGTGACCGGGTCATCCGGGACACCCACGGGAACGATTACGTTGACCGACAGCCTGAGTGGCTTCCCCCCGCAGACGCTCTCTTTGGTTGCCGGGGCGACCTCTTACGGACCCATCTCCACCCTGTCCACTGCCAGTCACCTCATCACAGCAGCATATAGTGGGGATACCACCTACAACTCATCAAACACTAACCTCATCCAGCTTGTTTTGAGCCAGAGGGGCACGGAACTGTTTGATTTGCCGGGATTTGCTCTCTTTGCTTCTTACAGTACTGAGGGAGATACCTCTCTTCCGGCGTGGGCTACTTTTACGGCGGTGCCTTCCACCACCACAGCGGGTACTCCAGTTTACATCCTGTGGAGCAGTAACAACGTGGTAGCGGTCAGCATTGAGGGCGCTCCCAGCCTGATAAACACCAACGGTTCAGGAATTTACGAATTTACGAGTGGTTTTTCAGTCAGTACAGTAGTAACTTGCATAGCATATGACTCCTTGGGGAACATCGTAACCACGGAGAATGTGCTAATTACAATCACTTAGGGTGGTAAAATCCAGCTACGCCATCCTTTTATAGGGCGACCTCGCCCACAGGAGAAGAATATGGCAACAAAAATCGCAAAAGTCGATGCCGACGCAATGAACTCCTTGTACGCCGCCGAACTCTCCAAGGTTGGTCTTAAGACCGCCGCCGAGGGCGTTGGTGACAATAAGGGTGCCCCCAAGGACCCGCAAGCGTTCGAGGACCATTCCGATTACCTCAAGACTCTCGAATCCGCAATGAAGGATGACAAGAGCGTTGAGGGCGGAACTGACCCCAACGACAAGGTGCTCGATTAAGGGGGAAACATGCTTCCCTGCAAAGTGGCGGCATCCCGCCTCCTAGCGCCGGGGCGCATCGTCGGTTCTATTGACGGTCAGCCTTGGCTCGTTTTGTCTAGTATCAAGACCAAGGACGGCCTGAATTTCAAACTCGCCGACCTCATGGGTAGCCCTGTCTCTACGCCGCCGCACTTCGACCCCATCCCTCTCAGGTTCTCCCGGTTTGCTTCCATGCTGCATCTTGCCTACAACAAGGACATTGATGCTATGATGAAGGCGCTCATCCGGGACGCACAGCTTCCCGTGGACCAGAGCATGAATTGGGTAAAGTTTCTTTATTCCACTCTCGCCAAACAACTACCGACCACAGATGAAGACAAAATAGATGAGGTTCTCCACTTCCTCATCTTCAAGGTTTGGGAGCGGCATATCTTGACGGAGCAGTTCCCCGGTATCGTGGAAAACTTCACCCAGAAGAATCCCGATTTCGCCAAGCTACCATTGGATAAACAAGTCACTTGGGTTCTCAGGAATTATCTCGTGGGAGGCAAGGCGGGCTGGCCCGGCAGAAAGCAGGAGGCTATCCGGTACCTTAAGCGCATCATCGAAGGACAGGATATTTCCGCCGACGATGTTGAACAGGGGATTGGTGAAGACAATGTCGTGTCCATGGAACCTTACACCGCCGAGGGGGAAGAACCGGAAGCTTCTATTCTCGATACCCCTGAGTATGCCACAGGCACGCAAGCACAGGAGCAGGTGGAAGAAGACACCGACATGGGTGACTACCGTGCTCCATGGGAACGGCGCACACCGGGCAAGTTCACTGAGCCATTTGGTGAGTGGCTTGCCAAGAAGTACAGCATCAGCATCGTGGAACAAATACTCCGTATTCTCTCCATCCTTTACAACGACATGAAGACCTACAAGAAGATGCCGAAAATAAAGGACGTGGAGGAGGAGTGGCAGGCATTGGAAAAGGAGTATGCGGAGGCTTCCCCGGAAGCAGGTTTAGCTTCTCCGAAACAGCGAAAATTCAAGACCCTGTTTGACAAGCTTCCGAGCCTGATATCCGCCTATGTGGGGATACACTATAGAGGGCAGGAAAGTACGCTACCTACGGTGGTAAGGATTCTCAACAACATCGGAATTGAGGAGCGCCAGAGAGAGCGGGAAGGCCAAGAAGAAACTGCGAGCGGTGCAACCGCAGTTCCCACGGAAGAGGCGGCAATGCGGTCGCTTCCCGCCGAGGGTAAGTTCTCCGCCGCCAAGAAACAGTGGGAAACTCCCCGTTGTAAGGCTTGCGGGACCACCAAGGATATCAAGAAGTGCCCCGGTTGCGAGGACAAGTTTTGTCCCCTCTGTGTGCGGGACCATCATGCTAATCATCCGGGACACGACCTTCTGTTGACAAGTTCAAAGAAGGTGCAGGCAGCTAACCTACAACAAGCTCAAATTGACCCGGAAGAACAGGTAGACCTTAAAACTGACCCTTGGGGAGCATTAAGTGAAAGTTTGAGTAATACCCCCGACCAAAAAAATACTCCCTTAAAACATACCGTGATGCCCGAATTGCCCTCGGGACCCTACCATATGGCTCGGTAAAGTTTTGAACTATTTAAACCACTTAATGAGAAACCCTGCGTGGAGAGGGTAGTTTATGTTTATCTATATTATCACAAACACTGAAAACGGGAAAATTTATATTGGCAAACGACCAACCCAACCTTGTATACTTATTTGAAGAGAAAGCTTGGGGAAGCTCAAAGGGGAAGGCAATCTCATCTTTTTAAAGCGATGAGAAAATATCCCAAAGAGGTATGGGATATTCATTCTCTTATTTCTTGTCTTACTACTAATTGGCAGCTTAATCTTTGGGAAAAAGCTCTGATATGGGCTTTCAATTCGTGTAATCCTGAAATTGGATATAATATTTGTGAAGGAGGAGAAGGAGTCACATCGGAAGACCGAAGACGGATGTGGACTAGTTCCGAGTATCGTAATAAGATGAGCAGGATTAGGAAACAATTGTGGGCCGACCCTGAGTACCGAAACAAAGTGAATAAACTTAGGGAAGAAGCAAAAAATAAACCGGAAGTAAAAGCCAAAATGCTTGAGGGCAGCAGGAAGGCAGCATCCAACCCGGAAATTCGTGCTAAGATAAGCGAAGCCACTAAGAAACAATGGGAGGACCCGGAGTTTCGTGCTAAGATTAGTGCCGCTTCCAAGAAGGCCATGTCTAATCCTGATAAGCAATTAAAGATGCAAGAGGCTGCTAGAAAAGCACAATCTAACCCAACAAATCGTATGAAACACTTGGAAGGCATAAGAAAAATGTGGGCTGACCCAGAAAAGCGTAAGAAAATGATTGAGGACAGACGACGGGCCTTGTCCGACCCCAATAGGCAGTTAAAGATGCAAGAAGCCGCCAAAATAGCACGGTCAAGAATGGTGGCGGCTTAACTATTGGTCTCTTAAGAAGAGAGTAGGTGCGGATTAAGGGGGTTGGACGCATGGAAGTAGTAGGACATGAAATTCCCAAGGAGAGTAAGCGGATGACCCCCGAGGAAGCCGGGTACATGGAGCTTGCCGGGGCGAAGAAAGAAGGCGACTGTAAAATAGTCGTTGTGCCGGGAGGCGTGAGCTTCCAGCTTGGGTGTTGCAATGAGTTTGAAGCGTTCGATGACAGCGTGCAGAAGTTCTCCTGTGGGACCTGCGAATATCGTAAAAGCAAGGCTACAGGAACCTTAGTAGGAGAGGAACCTATGGAAAAGACAAAGACATCAAGGGAAATTTTGCGTGAAAAAGTTGGTGCTCTCGCCGAGAGCAAGCGGGCGAACGTGTATGCCCGGATGCGGGAAGTTGCCGCCAAGGAGCCGAGGCAGGTTGCCGCCGCACTGGGCGAGCTTGCCGTTTCCTGTGGTGTCATGGCAAGTCAGTTCTCCGCCATGAAGGACCATCTGGACCTCAACGAGGCCCCCCGGACGGCATCCTTGCAGGCTCGGGTAGCCGCCCGCAAGAAGTTTGCCGCCGAGTTCCGCCGCCGTGCCACGGATAACCCGGAGCAGATTGCCGATGCGGTGATTCAGCTTTATCACAACATTGACGAAATTGCCGCCGCTATCGAGAGTTTTGCCGAGAATATGGGCATTGAGTTGCCCGCACCCGGCGATGAAGCCGGAATCGAAGGACCGGAAGAATTCGGAAACGAAGCTCCTGAGTCTCCCGAAGTTCCCGCCGCCCCCGAGGGTCTGGAGGAACAGGGTGAGGAGCTTGAGAGTCCCAAGGAAGAAGCCGCCGAGGAAGCCGCAGGTACCGAGGGTACCGAAGCCGACGAAGAGCAGGACGAGGAGCTTGCCAAGGAAGCAAACGCAGCCGGGGGAGCCGGATTCGTCACCGACCGGGATGAGGAAGGCAAGCCCAAGCCGCCCGAGAAGGTGAAGAGCAAGGAAGCCACGGGTGGAGCCGGGTTCGTTACTGACCGGGATGACAAGGCGGAACCGAAGCCGGTTGAAAAGGCGGAGATTCCCCGCAGTCAGGGTGAAGCGGCCATTAAGCAGTCAGCCCGGCGCATCGCCGGTTGGGAATAAGCAACCTATTTCCCGTTAAATCCGTCAAACATACCGAAACCCCGTATTGGGGTATATGGAGGTGTGCCATGAAGAAGCTTCTTTGCGGTATCGTGGTCCTGTTCCTCAGTCTTTGTGTCCCTGTTTATGCCCAGCACGGCGGAGGGGGTAGGTCAGCCTCACCCAGCGCCGGTCGAAGCGTAGGAAGCCATTCTAGCGCTCCTGCGGGGCATCCTAGCACAGTTCATAGCAATCAGGTCCGGGGAAACTACCACGGCTCCTCTGAACGCCGGGCCGAGGCCAACGGGCAGCGGGCAGCCGGGATGGAACGCAGCCGCCCACCCCTACATATGGCTCCCGAGCATTACAACTCTTATTTTGGTCATGAACACCCCTTCCGTCCATGGCACTCCCACCCCTACCTTGGCTACTCCGGGTATGGCTGGCATCCCCATTTCTGGTACGGAGGATTTTATTGGGGTTTCTCTCTCTGGCCTTACGAGGTAGGACCCTACTGGTGGGGCTATGACGACCCCATCTATATCGTGGTGGAGACTGACGGTTGCTACTACGCCAAAGATGACGAACATCCGAATGACGAGATAAAGCTGACCGAGGCGTCCGTACAGGAGACGGGAACGGTCAAGATTGTGGATAAGGTCAAGGGTGATTCCATCTACATCGACAAGGCGCTGGCGGGCTACACGGGCGACCTTAAGAGCTTCCGGCTACCGGTCGGGGAACACAGCCTTGAAGTCAAAGGTCAGGGTCCGTACTTCGGTGAGGATATCATGGTGCTCGCCGACCATGAACTCACTGTACAGGTCCCTTAATGTCTAAGAAACCTCCGCAGTCGGCGCAGTACGTTACGGTGACCGGGTCACCAATGCGGAGGCTTTCCTCCACGCTCAGCATCCGGTTAAGGTCTTCCGGCTTGTAGTTCTTCAACTCCACAGGCCACATGGCGACATCCAGCTTCATGCACTCTTCGTAGGTGGTGCCAAGGTGAGGCCACAGGCCGAGTTCCAACACCTTAGTCACCGCTTCGTTGTTGCCCTCCACATCCACGATGATGCAGCCGAACGCCTGTTGCCCCCGTGGCTTGCTCTTGTCGGCGAAGCTGAGCCATGTACCGATGGTCTGTACCTTCTTTTTTCTCATAGTCACCTCACAGGCCAGACATAGGGAAGATTATCTGGCTCCGTCCAGCCAAACTTACCATACCAATACCGGTTTTTTCGGAGCAGATTGCTGCGGTGCGAGGCATGAAACGCCTCATCCCTGAACCATGGTGGATACTGCCCATCGTAAATCTCGTCCGGGTAATCCTTGCCACTCTGCCATAGAGATGTTTTGAGCCGTTCCCCGACTTTGTACCCCCGGATAATCCACTCAAGCTGTATGTGGCTCCAGTATTCGCTGAGCGCCCATCCATACCCCCGCCACATTCGCACGGCGGGATGATTGCGCCACGGGGAAACAGAAGCCGGGTCCCGAATGATTTCCCAAATCATCATGCATTCGAGTCGTTGTTTTCCAAGCCGCCTTACGTCAAGACATTGGGCGCTGCGCTCGAAGTCAGGATAGGGGAGGAACGTCTGCATCAATGCTCTTTCTGCCATGCGGCTTCGTTTTCCACCAGCCGTTTCATGGCTTCCTTCTCGCCGCCGCAAGTCCAGTTGAGCCAGCAGGAACGGCAATTGGGGAGGAACACCTTGCTCATCCGCAGCCGGATTTCTTCCAGTTCCTCGAAGCCCCACCAGAGGTAGCCCATGGGCCACGCTCCGAACTCACAGAAGGTGACCCTGCCATCTTCTAATACTGTCATGGATTGGTTTGCCCGGTGAGCGGCACAGAAGGCGGAGAACATGGTGAGTATGGGGTCACCGAGGTAATTGTCGTAGGCCCGGCCCACGGGAGCGATTGCTCGCTCTTCTTCCTTGGGGTCCTTGGTGGTGGTGAATCCCCAATCTTCGTTGACCTTGATTTGAGACTGGAGCCACTTCATGGCTTTGTCGCCCACCCCTGCCGGGTGGAAGCGGTCCCGGCTGATGCCGAAGTAGACCGGGAACCCCTCGCTGGTCAGCTTGCGCACGACACTGAGGAGTTTGGTCCGGGCCTTGGCGTTATTGACCCACCAGCCATTGGTGACGATACGCAGGGTGGTGAAGTGGAGAGCATCCAGAAGTTCCTCGTAGTTGGGGAGAAGGGTGATTTCACCGCCCATGACATTGAGCCAAGTGACGTGCCCCTCGAAGCAAGACCGGACCTGCCGGGCGATATCAAGGGACATCGCCTCAGTGCGTTTGGGTCCACACTCGAAACAGCAGTGCTCGCACGTGTAGCAGCACTTGGTGGTCAGGCGGATAGTAATGACCCGGCCCTGCGGCGGTTTATCGGGCGAATTTGGCATCGTATGCTGCTTGGACTTTTGCATATCTTTTTTCGTTTTCTGCTTTCGTCCACTTCCCCCGGCGAGGTCCTTCGGAGCAGCGGTGACACATGGGCTTGATTACATCCCAACCTTGGCTGACGAAGTAATCGAGCATCTGCTTCCGGGTGACGGCGGCGATGTCATCGTAGTGTCGTTTCCCAATATGCCCCCTTTGGCATTGGATGACGGCGTGCCCGCCCGGTGAATCCCTGTCTGGTACCACCATGAGGTTATCGTTTTGCATATCAACCTTTCGGTACAAAGGTAGTGCAGTTTTCCAGTATCTTGATGTGGTTCTTCCCGCCGTGAGCCAGCCAAGCCTCTTTCGCCTCTTCCTCGGCTTCCTCCATGGTCTGTTTGGACGTTACCAACATCCAGAAGTTTCCGTCAATATGAGCAAAGACCTTGAAGGGACGCTCATACTCACTTTCCTTCCGAGATTTCTCCGCATCAGTGATGTCCATTTATCCCCCGTTCCGGGAATCCTCATTCTTCGTGCCGGTGAAGCCGTTCTTCATCCACTCTTCCATGGAGAGCGGCTTGGGGCCGACCAGCGTGCTGATGGAGGGCATCCCCTCATCGTCTGCCCCGGCTGCGGCTTTGATGTTGTCCAGTTTCGTCTTAAGGCCCTTCAAGCGGTTCAGGGCGTCCACAACCTGTTCGGCGGGGATGCACACCTGCCGACCCTTGACGGTTTCCACGAGGATGGGATACCGGCGACGATTGGGCATCAGGCCGATGATTTTGTACATCTTGCCGTAGACGTTGACCGTCTTGCCAAGGTCGGAGGGGTCCAGACCGTAGAAGTGAGCGGAGCGCTGAAAGTCCACGACTTCTTGCCGGGTCGCTGCCGTTGCACCATCCTGCACCACGTTGAACTCCACCTTTAAGCGGTAATTGGTCGGAGAGAAGGTGCCGTTGCCTCGCACGAGGCTGAGTCCGTATTTCTTGGCGACTGGCTCCAGAGCAGCAGAAACTTCCGCTGCAAGAACTCGCAAATTGGTGCGGTCGAAGGTTTTAATCGTTGGCATTGGGTCGCTCCTTTTTGGGCTTCTCCTGCACCGGGTGAACCTCTTTGGGTTTCCCGCAATGGCAGCACCCCGGACCGGTGTAGGTCGGATGCTCCGTGTAGGGATGATTCTCGGGTTTGTAGAAACTTGGGTCGGTCACTGATTCTCTCCGGGATAAGGCGTCATGTGGGACACCTTGTAAGTGTCGGTCAGGGGAACGGTAATGAGCTTGTTCGCCTCCCGAGCTTCTTTCTCGGCGGCGATACGAGCGATGTTAGCGGCTCTCTCGGCCCGGATGACTTTGGCTTCCTCACGGGTCGCCAGCCGTCTGCGGTATCCGTCAAAACCGGTGTTCACTGTCTCGGGCTTAGTTTTCTTCCAGCTTCGGATAGTCCGGCTGTAGAACCTCTCCGGGCGGTTGCCGTTCCAGCTTGCCAGAACGTACTCGGAGTGCATACTGCCCTCTTCCCGAGGGTGGACTTCCACGATGCGCACGGGAAAGATAGCCACGGTGGAGATTGTGGTGTTTCCCATCTTCTGTCGCTGCACGTTCCAGACAGTCTGTCCGGGCTGGAGATTTTTGATGTTCATTCGGCAATTCCTCCCACTCTCAGTATACCACGTGGGAACAGGTTTTGAAATAAAATTTAGGACTTGGCACGAAGAGCCGCCACTTTTTCCAAGGCCAGCCGGGCAATCCGTTCGTTCTCTGCGATGCACTTCTCAGTCGCTCCGGGGTGTTCCTTGTAGGCGGACGTGGTGCCACGGTTCGTCAGGACGAGGTTCGCCGTTTCCTCAATGGCGTCCAACCAATCGGGCTGGATGTCGTCCGGGAAGTTAATTAGGTTCGAGTACGGCGCATATGCCGGGTACCAGTTGGTGTAATTTGTGTCTTTCAGCCGCTCGTCAATGTTATCCGGGACGCAGTATTCCCACTTTTCATCCTCTGCCATCCGGTCCAACAGGGCCTTATGCTCGGCGGCTCGCTCCGCCTGAATCCGCTCGTACTTTTCCGGGTCCTGCTCCCGGCGCTTGCGTTCCTCCAAGATGATTTCGTCAATCATGGCGTCCAGCTTGGCATCTTCCTCAATCTCTTTGGGGGTTTGGGGGCGAAATTGAAGTTCCCGTTCTCGCTCCGCTTCCCATAGGACCTTCCGCTCTTTGTCTTGGCGTCGGCGGTCGAAGATGGCAGCGATGACCTGTGAGGCGGTCAGTCCGGGGGTATCCTCCCTCCCGCACACGTCCACCAATTGTCCGTCAATCCACTCATACCCGTTTCCGATGGTCATGAACAGGTGGTCTAAGGCGGCGGCACGATTGGGGAAGATGCAGGAAAAGGCACCACACGATACGAGCAGGGTATCCGCAACATTCATGTCGGTAATTCCTCCACTATCAGTATACCACGGGATGGGAGTTCTTGAGACTATTTTCCATAGGGGGCTTCAACGGCATACCCCGCTGCATTTCGGAGGCCATAAATGCTGCCCCCGAGGGCGAATTCCGCCGCCTCCCGGAGCATCATTGCCAGCGCCAAGGCTTGCTTGGGGGTAAGGCAGTGGGGAGAGTCCATTTTCACGCACCCACTCAAAGTGTAGGTGTCCCCGATTACCTTGGTGCCGGGGCAGGCGTGAATGTGGGTGATGACCTCGTGGTCCTTGTAGACCGTACTGGTCAGCCCACCGTTCTCCATGAGCAGCCAGAATATCTCGGCGTCACCCTTGGCGAGTTCCAGCATCCGAATGCCTTCACGGGCTTCATCCACCGTCTGGAACCAGCAGGCTCCCGGCATGGGATTGATGCCACCCTTGCTGACCCAAAAGCCGTAGCGGTCTTTCTCAGGCCACGTGGGTTGTTCCCGAGGCCAAATCTTGTATCCGAGGTACTCAACCGTCTGTGTTTCCTTTGGCATGTCGTCTCCTACCAGCGGCGTCTGCGCCGGGGTTTTCGATTGGGGTCCGGGGGTTGCGGGGGCGGTACCGGCTTGAGTTCTTTCAGCACCCACGTGTCCACCCGCTCTTGCTGCCAAGCGATGTAGCGTTCAAGCTCTTTCTTTTGAAGGGCAAGGTGCCGCTCCACGTACACGGTGTTCTGTTTGGTCATGGTATCGAGGATTTCCTGCTCGCTGTGGGCGGACCAAGAGCCGAACCGTTCCTTTTTGCCCTCGTAGTTGATGTAGAACAGGTTCCACCAACCCTCTTGACCCTCTTCGAGCCATTCGGGTTTGACGAATTCGGCGACGACTTCAACCTCACGCCACACGTAGCCGCTGCGAATCTGGATGCTGCCTTTGCGGTACTCGTGGTACCAGCACTTGTGCTCGGTCGCCGGGACGAGGGCCTTTTCAATCGCAACCTCAACCATGGCGAGGGTTTCTTTGGCGCTGTCGATGAACTTTTGAATGAGGGAGCAGTCCTGCTCGTAGGGTTTGTACCCGGCTCCACGGCAGATACCGTTGAAGAAGCCCCAACGGACATCATAACCGTGCAATGATAATACGTCTTTTGGAAGTTTCTGTTCGTTACCGCAGCACTGGCAGGAACCGACGTGGGTTGCTTTTTTCAAGGTGTTTCCTCCCACTCTCAGTATACCACGAGCGGGAGGATTACCAGAGAATTATTTTATCAATCTTCGGCCTTCAATCTTCACAACAAAGGGTCCGCACACCGCTACTCCCTTTTTGTTCACCGCCGCCTTCCGAGCCATCCCCCGCAGGTATTCGATGTCGGCGGAAATGGAGTAGTTGAGTTCTTCCCAATGTTCTCCCGTGTTGGTGGAGCGGGGAACGTCCCTCGGATGGGTCATCCGCCGCATGGCTTGCAGGTTTTCATACAGCCGCCACATTTCCCTTGCCATCGGTTCCCTCCTCGAAGTTTTTGTCGAAGTAGTTGGCGTTGAGTTCCCGGATGCCACTGTCAACGAATGCGTGCCATGTGAAACACCCGAATTCCGGGGACTCCAACAGTTGGTGAAGTTTACGGACGCTCTCCCGGACCGCTTGATACCGGGGACCACCTTGGTCAGCCATTGATTCTGCCATCAGCCTTCCCTCCGTTCCAACCGGGCGAGGCCCTTAGCCACATGCTCGTGGACGAACCGGGCCTTGTCGTCGCTGATTAACATTCCGCCGTCTGTTCCTCCTACCCGTTCGACCAGCCCGTTGGAGCACACGCTGTACCGGTCGCCCTTCCACGTAAACCGAAGGGAGGCTACCCGGATGTCAAGGTCGGAGATATGTTTGGCGTGCGGCAAGTTGCTGATGACCGCCTCCAGCAGTTGGACCGGCGAATAACACTTGAACATCCTCATGCCATCAACAACGACTTTGGTTCCCATCATTCCTCCACTGTTGCCGCTACAGGCGGGTCGCCCGCCTCTTCCAGAGTCTCGGGTTTGCCGGTCCATTCCGTCTCGGGCCGGGTACGTCCGAGGTTCTTGTCAAGCTGAGCCGCCTTGCGGACCCCGCTCTCCATCCGCTTCTTCCAGCCGGGGTGCCGGGCGTAATCCTGTTCCGTCAGGCATTCCTTACATGCCAGAAATCCTTCCCATGCTCCTGGCTTCCCTCGGGCCGTCAAATACTTCCCTTCGCCGGAATGTGGGCATTCCTTCGCAGCAGTCGCCATAGTCTGCCTCCGTTGGATTTAGTAGGGGAGATTTCACCTTCTCCCATTATCAGTATACCACGGAGAGAGCCAATTACGACGGAATTTTTAGAAGCTAAGTTCTTGCAGCTTCTTGATTTGCTTCCTGAGACTGATAATCTTCTTCACCCGCATGGTGTCCGCCCGGACCTGTGCTTCCGCTAAGGTGCGGTGCCACTCCTTGCCCTCGCCATGGAAGTTCTGGCTTCCCCAATCCAGCTTGACGCTGACCATCCGCTGACCGGCAGGAACATCCTCAAAGGTCTTGCCCGCAGAGGATAATTCCCAAGGAACGTATGGCTCCGCCTCCATCTCCTGAATGCCCTCACTGAGGGCATACTTGCTGACAAAGATTTTCATTTCACCCATCCTCTCGCTCGGGCACGTGCCAGAGCCTCTCGTTGCCGTTTTCTCTCCCGCCACTCCGCCGCTCTCTTGTCGGCCTCCAGATAGGCCGTTCTTTCGTCTGTAACGGCCTTTATGAAGCCTCGGGGGAAGATAACCCGTACTCGGACGCCGTAAAGCTCCCGGAGCGTCCTGACGGCTCCCTGTAGCTGGTAAACCTGATTCAGCTTCTTGGAGTTCAGGACCCGCTTGGGGAGCCGGGGGACGGGCGTGGCTTTGCCCACCACGTCGTCATACTCCCGGAAGGCGTACTCCCACTCCTCCCGTAGCTCCTCTTTGCCCGGCGTCTTGTCAAACCAGTGATAGCACTCGCTGTGACCCATACGACCGGGGCCATGCTGGCTCGTGAATTTGTACCAAGGCATAAAGCCTCCTCACCATCCGTTGTAGAAGCGCAGGACGGTTACGTCCTTGGGCAGCTTCTTCAAGTCAACTTCGTAGCCTTGAGCGTCCCCGGTGGAGTTCCGCCACGGCTTGAGGCAACCATCCTTGCCTTCGGGCAGGTCCACTTCGACACCCTGTGGGTCCGGCTCTTCTCCCTCGAAGAATTTCTCCACTTCCTTGGGTGGAGCTATCCCGGCCTCAGCGCACTGACGCCATATGGCGGCGTATTTCTTGAACTTTTCGTCCGGGGGTCGAAAGCCCTGCACTACGGTTGACATGCTCATGACTTTTCTCCTTGAGTCGTTTTTCTTCCATTTGCTTGCGCCTGATTCCTTCCCATCCGATGGTCAGGACATCATGCAGAAGGGGACTGACGCCCCCGAACCATTCCTCCTGCGTAACCTCGGGATGTTCCGCCCGGCTGACCTTGCACACGGGGCAGGTCATCGTCATGTGGCGGACGGCGCATCCCTTGCGCCCCTCGGGGCAAGGCAGGCTCACTCTGCACCAGTCATCCGCTCCCCGGCATGGATATTGGCTGCTCATTCGTAATCCCTGATGGCAATACCGACCGGGAACCGAGGCCGCTTATCCTGCGTCCAGTTCTGGTACTGTACGGTCAGTATCTTGCCCTTCCACAGTTCGTGATGCTCGTAGAGTTTCTTGAGATTTTTAAGACTGCCTTTGAGCTTCGCCTTAAAGGGCAAGCCATCTTTGGTCACACACAGGAACTTGCCGACGTGCCCCATCAAGCGGCCCCGGCCTTCTTCGATGCCGGTAATCGGGAATTCATTCGTCTCGAAATGCTTGTACTTGAGCAGGTCATATGACCGCTTGTTGACGTACTCGCCGTCCATGTTGCGGAGCATAAGACCTTCGTAGCCTAGCTCCACCATCTTGTCGTGCCACATGTCCACGTCGGCAGCGCTTTCGATGACGAACGTCATGACCTTAATGAGGGTCGTGCCGTTATCGGGGATGTGGTTCTTAAGCCAGAGGTCCCGCTCCAAGTTGTTGCCCTTGCCCGGCTTGTCGTAAATATGGTACTGGACAACCTCGTGCCCGGCGACCGGTTCATCCGGGCGGACCAGTTCCACGATGTTCTCGAAGTCATCCTTGTAGTCGTGGTTGTAAAGCTCGCCGTCCAGATTGACATCGCCGGAAAACTGCTTGCGCACGGCGGCGATAATGTGAGGCATGGACCGGATGGGTTTCCTCGTCCGGGTCCACATGGTAACGCTGTCGCCTTCTTTCAGAATGGTGCAGCGGATACCGTCCAGCTTGGGCTGACCCAAGCAGGGGAACTTGATTTTGTGTCCGTGCTCGGTGTACTTGTGGGCGAGCATGGGATTGATGCCGCCTTCGATGACTTCATCCAGCACGTCGTTTTGGGCGTCAGCTTCGCTCTTCACGTAGCCCTTCTTAAGCTGCTTCCGCCACTTGGCCTCTGCCTCAAGCTCCGCCTGCTGGCTGGAGGTTGTGGCGTTCGCTCGCCCGGCGTTCTTGCCCTTGGTGATGGTGTCGGTGGTGGTCTGTGGGTTGTTGGTGCCTACCTGCCCATAGCGGGTGATGATGGAGCTTCCCTCCACCCATATCTCCCAATACTGGATGGCTCCAGTGCTGGTTTTCTTGAAAAGCATTGGTAGGTCAATCATTCAATTTCCTCACCCTCTTCATCGAATTCCGGTTCTTCCGGTTCCTCTTCGGACTGAGGCCACCCCATGTTAAGCTCTCGCTTCACATAATCTTCCGTGCTGATATTCCACCGTTTACAGACCTCAGCAAGTACGTGGTGGACAATCTCACCCCGGTTCCAGCCCAAGGCGGTGCCTCGGAGCACTTCGCTCTTTGCCCAAGCCAAAGCTGCTTTGTTGGCTCGCCTTCGTTTTTCCCGGATGGTCTTACCTCGCATGGCGGGCCTCAATTTTCTTGCGAACCTCAGACAAGGGCACCGGAGTCCACCACATGTCCCGTTCGACTTTGAGTCCGGCAGGTCCCCGGATGCCTTCCAGTTCGCCGAGGGTGACGTAGCCCATTTCCGTCTCTTGCCCTTCCACCAGACCGAAGAACATCCAATCCCTCGGGGTGGGGGTGTGGGCCGGGTCGGTGCAATCGTACATGCCACACTCGCCGCAAACCTGACTCCCCTCGGTCACATACCAAGTCCAGTTGGACCATGGAGTGAAAAATTTCAAGACCACTTTCGGGTCATCGACTTTTTCTTGGGAATACAGGGCGGGCAGGCTCTTTACGATGGCTTTGGTGAGCAGTTTCATTCTTCCCTCCACTTACAGTATACCACGGCAAGGGGAAATTTTACGAGATTTCTTTGGGGTCTACCTCAGCCCATCTCATGAGCTTGCGCATGACCGTGGGACTGAACCGCATACAGCCGATGCGGAGGAACCTTGCTTTCTTACTGTTCCACTCCCACCGGACATACGCCTTCCTGCCAGCCGTCTCCCCCTCCCAATAGGGAAGGTCAACGGTTGTCCCTCCCCTCAAGAAGTCAAGGAGCGCCCCGCACACGTCGCTTTTGAGTGCCTTATAAGGCGAGACACCTTTGGGTTGTCCCATTTCTTTCATCCACTCTCTGCCCAAAGTGTAGGCGGTGTAAGTCCCGTCAATGGTGTCGTAAGCTTTTATGGTCTGCATTTTCCCTCACTCCCGTGCCAAGGGCACTTGGGGTCTACTATCTTGGGGACCGGTGCTCCGAAGCCGTTGAATATGTCCCCCAACCAGATTGCCCCCATGGAGATGTAATTGCAGAGACATCCCTCGGCAGCAGCATGTTCGTGGTCAACGACAAACTCCGTACCTGTGAGGTCACCCTTCCACAGGTGGAATTCCAGACGATGATTCACCGTTTTCCTCCCGGCAGGGGCCGGAATACCCGCAGGTCCGCCCGCCGCACCCATCCGCCGCCGAAGGTTTCCCCGGCGACCAGTACGAGCGGGCGTCCCTGCTTGGCATAGATGACCCTCACCCTATACCTCTCAATACCGATGCAATGAAGCCTTCCGGTGCGGGTTTTCATTTTTTCTTTGCCTCCACCAGTTTGAGTTTGTAGCTGCCGCAGGAGTCACAGACCCGGAGCAGCCCTACGTGCTTCATCGCTCCCACGTTGCCGCAGGATTTGCATCGGAAAATCATTCATCCTCCCCGGTGGGGAATATCTCGGAGAATCCGCAGAGGGAGTAACCGATGTCCCGGTAGAACTCCTTGTACTCTTCCAGCGAGAATGCGGGGTTGTTTGAAAAGATGCCCCGCTGGAAAGCCACTGTCATGGTGTTGAAGATGCCGCCCTCGGGAAGCCGCTTGCACTCATCGGCAACCCAACGAAGCAGCTTGTTCGGGACCCACCGAATGGTGCCATGTTCGTCCCTGTAGATGGGGTGTTTGGATTCCAACAGCAGGTCGCCGTAATACTCTAGGACTTCGGCGTTGTTGCGCAGCCCGGCGTCGGATTTTTCGTACTCTTCCTTGGCAACGGCTGCAAGTTTTTCGTAGAGTTTGGTGGGAAGGACAAGCGTGGCTGGCTCTCCGTCAACCATGACCTTGACCGCTGTCCGGCTGGCAGGGGCCTGCTTATGACACAATGGGCAACTCATAGTTCTCTTCCTCCTTGGTCTAAGACTCCCCAACTGGCACCTTGGGGCGTTGTGGGGAATCCGCATTGCTTAAGCTGTTCGGCGACCCAAGCGGCGATTGCCGGGGTCGATTTCTTGTGCATCTTATCTGCCGCCGTGAAGGCGACTTGAAACATGATGTCGATGAGTTCTTGCTCCCTTGTCTTAGCCACTCTTCGCCTCCCGGAGACGTTTGACTGTCTCCCGGTCATAACACTTGTCCGCTTTGCAGGACGGATTAGGGCACTCCGTGCGTATGTTCAGGCTATGCCAGTCGTACAATTCTCCGCAAGTTGGACACTCCACGATGCGATATTCCGGCACGGCGTAATCCAGCACTAGAACGCCTCCGAGTCAAGAAAGGTTGGTTGCGAGGGGCTGGCGGTATTCCCGGACCAGCCAAGAGCGTTGGCAGCAGCGACAATCTTCGGAAAGGACTTGGCGGACCGGCATTTCTTAACCGGGTCCCAACGGTGCATCTTGGTCAGGAAGAGGGCACGGTGGTCGGTAAAAACTACCTTGTTGCTGGCAGCATTGTAACCCACCCACCCAATCAGGTTCCAGAAGCATCCGTGAGCGCATACGCCGCTTCCCGGCGTCATTTCACGAGTGCAGCCGCACAAGGCGCAGTGGGGACGACCTACCGACCGCTTGCCGACTGCCTTAACCGTGTAGCGTTGCGATTGGCTCTCCAAGGCTCCCTCCACTATCAGTATACCACGGAGCCAAGAAAAATTTCGAGAATTTTTAGGGGTACACGGGTTTTCCCGCCTGTTCGTAGGCTTCCTTGGGGACCACCCTGCCGCCGAAAATCTTACGGTAATCGCAGGCGACCTGCCAAGTGAAGGGTTGCGAGAAGTTTCCGTCCGTGTACAACACCCGGAACTGTCCGTTTCGCCTGTGCCAGTCAACACAATGCTCGGCGTTAGGGTCGTCCCGCCATGGGTTACCTCCGCCTCGGAGAATACCGACCGTTGCCGGAAAGAGAAACAGAACAGCGATAATTGCTAAACCCCACCACATTTTGGCCTCCTTATTGCTTGGAAGTCTTGGCGTCGTGTTTCGTCCAAACTTCATCCCATGCTTTCGCCCGGCGAACCTCTTCCCGGATGCCTTGGGCGCTGAAATGCTCGATACCCCGGTACTGCCAAGCGTCCCCGAGGGGCAAGTGAATCAGAACGACCGGACTCATGGAAAAGACCACGTAGAGCGCCTTGCCGTCCGCTACTCCGAAGCTGATGAGTGCGCCCCGCTCTGCGCCGTTGCCATACGCCACGCAGTACGCCTTGACCTTCTCAATGTACTCGTTCTCGGTCTTTTGCCACTCGTCCCATTTGAAGTCCTTGTAGTCGAACTGCGGAACGGGAAGCTCTTTCGGGGGTGCATAAATCTTAGCCATAAAGCCCTCCACTCAAAATTTTTCGTTCAAAACTTAAGCAGTGACAGGCCGGGCGTAACGGACCGGCTTGAAGTAGCCCATCTTGTAGCGGCTCCGACTGCGGACATAGACTACTTTCCCGGCCTTTTCCAACCGGTCAAGGGCATTGCGCCATTGGGTTCCAAACCCCCAATCGTGGTTCACGGGGTGACCCCCTTTGATGGCGGTGCGCAGGTAACGGAGAACATCCGCTTCGTTCTGACGCATACCCTGTCGAATCTTTGTGTAAGCATTAGTGCGCATCATTCCCCCTGAAAATGTAGTGAGCTTCGTTGTAGTTCACGATGGAGGCATAGCCATCATCCCACATAATCTGAAAACAGGCCCAATTGACGGCAGTTACAACACCCGGCATAACCGGTAGGCCCTCAAGGATATAAGCAACTTTGTCTCCGACCTTTAAGCTGCGTGCCTCGGGTTCCAGCATTAGGCGACCTCCACCGCATCCACCGCCAGCGGGTGAACGAAGAACACGAGCTTACGCCGACCGTTGGAGTGGTCGGTGGTCCAGTTCAGTTCTACGCCGGGCAGGGATTCATGCTTGTAACGATTGGAGAGCTTGCGGTTTTCGGTAATCCACAGGACGAGAAGTTGGTTGACGATTGCCACGATGGCTTTCTTCTCTGCCAGCCAAATCTGCTGACCGACCATGACCACGTAGAGTTCTGCCTTGCTGACGAGGTCACGTCCGAGTTTGGTTTCGGGGTCGGGAGTGCGGGTGCCGGGCAGGTTGAAATGACCGCTGAACGGCTCGGCGTAGTCAAACAGGATGTCGGTCCCAGTTTCCCGGAACTTGTACTGCGCCTTGCGCCCGTCCACGACGGCGTCAATCTTGTCGTGCATATCTTCCTTGGCGGTAACATCGCTGACCGTATGACCAGCCGCTCGCAGCCGGGCGGTGATAACCAACTCACGTTTCTTTCCCTCACGTACCCGGTGCTCGTAGTTTTTGTCAGCCAGCATGTATCTTTGAGTCATGTGTTCTCCCACTCTCAGTATACCACGGACCGAGGGGAAATATAGGAATTTTTATGAGTCTGACGAAAACAGCCTTGTTGCATTCCGCTATAGTGGGGGTGTTGTGATATGCATCAAAATCACCCCTGACCAAACGTCAAGTAATTGAAAACAAAGGTCAAAATGTTTGGCTATTGGATTGCAATATACACTCCCGGAGGAATATATGGTTGCCATCTTCGTAGCACTCATGTTTATCGGCTGCGTCCTCGTGGACTGTTGCCAGCACAAACTGATGAAGCACTAAGCGTTCACCAGTTCACAGTACTTTTTGTCCATCTTCATGTCTTTGGTCTTGGTGACCAGTGACTTGTCAATCATCTGGATTGACTCCACCACGGTGCCTTCTCCATCCATGTAGGTATCGTCGTCGCCAAAGCGGTTGACCTTGCGACCGATGTACAGGAGCGGGGTTTCCTTAAGCACTTCCAAGAGCATGGTCTTGGCACGCTTACCCGGCTCCGGGGTGAACCAGAGTTTGAGGTAGTGGGTCATACCGAAAACCTTTCTCCCCCACGGGGCAGGTCGTTGACCATGAACAGCCGCTCCCGGAGACCTTGGCGCAAGGCGTCCATGACGAAATCGTCCGGCGTGGCGGAGAACCACTTGCAAAGTTGGTCGTAGCTCATGCCGTTCTTGCGTTTCTTGAGGCGGCGGGCAATCTGCTTCATCAGCCCCTTCAACCCGTCGAAGGTAACCACGGCGGAGTAATCAATGTGACGGCTATCGTCAATCATACATGCTCTCATGGTGTCCTTTCAGCCGAGGCGTTTCGCCAGTTCCGTTGCCAGTGTGACGTGGGTGCGACCACGGGCTAAATCCCCCGTATAGGGTACTGCCGACAGCACCCAATGCAGACCGCCGCCCGAGCCGCCCTCAATGCGGACGCTAAACCCGCCGCCCGGCGAAGAGACGTAGACGTGGTTATGGGGACATTCCCGAACGAAGTCGAAGCGTTTCAACATGCTCACAAACTGTTCAAGGGTCGTTTTCATAGGTATCCTCACTTTCAGTATACCTCGAAATGGGATGAAATTGCAGGATTATTTGGTCAGGCCCCGGCGATTTTCCGAGTAGCTCGTCAGGTCAAGCTCGCCATGGACCGCAAAGAATTTCTTCTTTTCCTCCGCCCACCGGTCGGAGTCCATCCACGGTTGCGCCACGAGCGTGGCTCCCTCGCAGGTGTAGCAGGTGTAGCGGGGCCGGGGGTTGAATCCCGCCGTGTCGAACTCAATCTCGTGGTCGGTACTGGTCTTGTAAAAGCCCTCTCTCATATTTCCTCCGTGTGACCACAGGTGCGGCATGACCAGCCGTCACCCGTGACATCAGAATAGGATTCCATCTTGCCGCCGCAGCCGGGGCAAGGTTTGCTTATGTCCACGCTTTTGTAACGGGGTTCCTTGAAACTTTTGGGGGGTTTGAGCCGGGCGGTGACCTCAATGTAGAAGTCGCCGGAATCCAGCCCCAAGGCAGCGCCAATCTCTTCGTCCAAGGCCACGTAGGGTTCTTGTGCGGGTGTGCCCCGAACGTTGATGCCACGCCCACAGGGACGCATGTAGGCATGTCCTACGAACTTGTACCGTCGTCGTTTTGCCATTATTTGTTTTCTGCCTCGAACTCAGCAGCCTCCCGACCTTTGTCTTCCGCCTTTTGCAGGCACTCCTTGCACGGGGTGACTAGCAGGGTGCGGCTCAGTATCCCGTAACGGGAGGTTTCCTCGTACTCAACCTCCAGCTTATCCCCGCACGCATCGCAGGTCATGGTGATGTCAAGCTCCACCTTTTCGACTTCCACTCTTGTGGCTTTGATTGTAAACTCCATCATCAGTCCTCCTGTGCTTTCACAAGCTCCGGGTTTGCCATCTTGGCGAGGGCAATCAGGTCGGCGATATTGACGTTCAATCGGTCTTTGCCCCGGACGATGTGGATGCCCAAATTCAGATTATTGAGATTGTCCGCCATCTTGGACATGTGGGCAGTGGGGTGGGCGACGGTGGTGTTATCCAGACCCAATCCATAGGGAGTGGCATAGACGCCCTGTTCGTCCGGCTCCGCCATGTCAGGGCGGCAACCCTCGGTAATTTTCCGCAGAGCGGTCTGTAAGTCCAGAAGTCGTCCCATAAGTCTCCTATCGGTTCAGGTCCGCACCGTTGATGGTCAGGATGTTCCCCATCGGGCGTTTGAAGTTGGGGACGCCGTACTTGTACTTAATACGGTAAATCGTGCCGTCCGTCAGGTCCACAACGTAGACCCCGCCGCTGCCCTTGTCAAGGCAGATGTATCGTTGCTTGCGCACGAACTTTGTCCGGTAGCAGGGGCCGTCGTAACCGAGGCATTTGTAAGATGCCTCGAAGGCGGCTCGTCCAGCCTCATGCCACTCGTCAATCACCTGTTGCACACGGGCGTCAGAAACGTCAATCATGCAAGCTCCATTTCATAATCTTCGGGATGGGGAACGGGAGGGCCGCTGTAATAGGGATTGCGGTACCACACGTCCCGGTCAGAAAGAATCCACGCACGGTCGGGGTGCATGGCACCCACGTTCGTAGCATACTCCCTATCAGCTTCCGCTTGAGTTGCCATGTGGTCGGGCGGGTCAGGCTCAAAATCAAACATAGAAGCTTCGGAATCGAATGCCATGGTGTTTCCTCCCACTCTCAGTATACCACGAGATACACCAAAGTTACATGAATTTTTTTCTATGGAACCCTTATGTAGGAGAATTATGGCTGGAAGCAGTCGTTTCAAAAAAGGCGGAATGATTGGTAAGCTGGTGTCGGAGCAGATAGCGAATGCTCCCCAACTGCTTAACGCCATAGACTTTATTGAGTCCATACAGGGATTCAATGTGGAGTTGTTCCCCATCCAGAGGATGATTGTCAAGGCGATATTCGCCGTTCCCTTCGACTACAAGCCCAAGCCCGTGCCCATGTTTGACGTGTTCCGGGAGAAGCTCAACCGCATCGTGTCCGAAGAGGAATGCCTCCACATTCTCCACGAAGAGGGCAGATGCAACATCGGCGACTGGCGGGACATCCCCGAGCGGGGATACAATGAAGCCTGCATTATCGCCGGTCGTCGTGGTGGTAAGTCGGAGGTCGTAGCGGCCATTGGGGGATACAAGCTGTATCTCCTCCTTAACCAGAAATCTCCGCAGGAGTATTTTGGTCTCGTGCCCGGCAGTCCGATAGACTTCACCTTTTTGGCGCAGGACGACTCCGGGTCCAACCGCCTCTACAACAAGCTCCGGGAAGGTGTCAACCGGGCACCCTTCTTCGGACCTTACCTCAAAAGCAGCAGCGGGAGCGTTTTGAAGTTCGTGACGGAGTCGGACCGGGGCAAGCCCGAGGTCACTCCCACGGTCATCTGCGAGTCCCGGCCTTGCACCACCAATGCTACCCGGTCGCCTTCCAACGTGTTTCTGGCCTTGGACGAGTTCGCCCACTTCCGGTCGGAGGTGGGGAGTACCTCGGATGAGGTCTACGGAGCGGCGAAGCCCTCCACGGCAAACTTCCACCACGCCGAGCTTCCCAGTGGCGAATGGATAAGCAAAAAGACCATGCAGTTGCTTCCCCCCGAGGAGTACCGGGAGTTTCAGGACTCGCTTGTTCTCAGCATTTCTTCGCCCATGACTCGTGTTGGTAAGATGTACGAGCTTCACAAGTTGGCGTTAGAGAAGGGCAAGGACTCCAACATCTTCACCATGCGGGTTTCCACCGCTGAGATGAACCCCGAGATTCTGTCCAAGTTCCTGCACGACGAGTACGAGACCAACTCCCTGACCTTCAAGGCGGAGTATGGCGGGCAGTTCTTGGACTCCTCCGAAACCTACGTCACTGAGGCCCAGATTAGGGCTTGTACGGATGTACAATACACGGATGAGCAATTCCCCAAGCCCATCCCCAGCACCGCCCGGCTGAACCTCGTTCGGTTCCACCCCTCCTGTGTGGGCAGACAATATTTCTGGGGTGTTGACCTTGGTATGATGAAAAACGCAACAGCCGTTGCTATCGGACATTTGGAGCACACGGGCGGTAAGAACCCCATCACCCTCGTTTATGACTACATCGACCGCATGATGGTGGGGGAGAAGTTCGAGGGTCCCGGCGTGGAGATGCTCCCCGGAATTGAGAAATACGTCAAGTATCAAGCCCTGCCCTTGGAGGACATCCTCCTGTGGCTCCGGGCGCTCAACCGGGTGATGCCCTGCTACCGGGGGGTCACTGACCAGCACGGTGGTCAGCAACTCGTCCAATTGCTGGAGATAAACCAAATCTACAACGTGGAGCTTATCAACCTCACCACGGTTATCAATAGCCAGATGGCGTTCAGCTTAAAAGGCTACATGGATAACAAGCGGTGCCGGTTCCCCTATGTGCCCAAGTTCATGGATGAAATCCGGCTGGTAGAAGCGGAATACGTCGGCAAATACCAGATTCGAGTGCAGGCCCCCGAGGAGAAGGGAGCCACGGATGACATGTGCGATGCCGTGGAAGAGGTCGCTTGGGTAGCCCAGAAGTGGTTGATGGAAGAAGGTGGGCTACGACAGGACCCCGGAGGCACCAGTCTGGCAATGCAGGAACAGTTGATGAAAACCCCTGTTCCTATTATGAACCTCGATAGTGTGTCTATGACGGAAATCAAGGTCATAGAAAGAATGCGTAAGTTACAGAGTTCATTGATGATGTCCCCCGGAACCTCGGTGGTAAGAAACCCCTTCCATGTGCGTGGAACTGCCCGTATGGGAGGCCGGGGAAGGAGATAAGGAGAAACACGCCACTACCCAACCCATATATGAACTCACTTTGCTTCGAGGGACTATTATGTTTTTCATCGACCCCACCGCCGCTCAGCTAGGTCCGCTGGATTGGCTTCTGACCTTAGTCAAGAACCTCCATTGGCCGGTTATCGTCGTCCTCATATGGAAGGGGCGGGGATGGCTTAATAAGCTGGAGAAACAAGGGCAAGACTTGATTGATACCATCAAATCCAGTCACGCCGACCTGCAAATTCATGCCAAAGAAGTCAAGGAGTTCAAAGATACCTTCGCCACGGTCTCCAAGACGTTGACGGACCAAACAAAAGACATCAAAGACCTTAATGCTAGCGTCCAGCAGTTCATGGAGCAGGCTAAGCATCAGACCGAAGTTCACACCGAGCAGTTCCGGTTGATACGAGGGATATCCGACCAACAGACCGCCCTCGGCACGAATCAGACCAACATCACTAATGGTATGCAGAGGGTGGTTGAACAACTCATATCCCTCGTAAAGGAGTAGTCATGGAATCGCTGAATACGGACTTTGCCCCGGAGGGCGTAAAAGAAGAATCCTTTGCCATGGGGGCAGCGGCTACTCCTATCGAGCCGATGACCGCAGTCCCAGTGGTTAATGCCGCACCTTTCGAGACCCTCAACCATACCATCGGTGTTTTTGAGAAGCTCTGCGTGACGACCGGAGCGGCAAAGCTAAGGACCAAGTTGCGGATACGAGTGCCCAAACTCCACACCTTGGTTGGTAAACTCACACTCTAAATTTGGGCTTTCCCGCCCTTATTAGGGAGAAGACTATGACACCAAAAGACCTACTGATTTTTGATTCCACCGCCGCTGCGGACGGAATCTGGTACAAGATTGACAATGTCTCAGCGCTATCCATCCACATTCTCAATCTGGAGGCTAGCTGCGACACGTGGATTGAAGTGTCCAATAACCCCCTTTGCGATTATCTGCTTTATGGTGCGGCAAGCACCGCCGTGGTGGGTGTGGCAATGACCGGCAACCTCGGCACGGGAGGCAGTCCTTCGCCGCCCTCCAGTATGGATGAGCAGGATATCAGCTACAGCCTTGATGGCACGCAGTGCATGTGGTCTCCCTCTTGTCTTGTTTGGAAGTATGTCCGGGTGCGCAAGTCGTCCACCGGCACTCCCATTGACGAGACCAAGGCTTACCTGTTCGGACAGGTCAACACCTAACCGCAAAATCAGGTGAATATCAGTATCATTGAATAGAGGCTTCCCGGTCGGGTTTCCGAATGTAGTCAGTATTCGGATTTCGACGCACATAGGGGGACTTTAGCCCTCCTCTGAAACGGGCAAAGAGATGACCCTTGAATGGGTTCTCGCTCCGTGAGCATGGGACGGTGACTGACGACCGGGATTATTGTCACCGTCCTACTTTACCAAGAACAGCACCCGTTTTCCTTCCGGTGTTTCCACGATTTCTTCGATGTGTTTCGGTATAATTTTGCTCAACTGCTTGTGGTAGGAAGACCCCAAGGGACACACCGCTGCAACCTTGAATCCCCTTGCCACGGCACGGGCGACTTTCGCCCCAAGCAAGGTTCCTCGCCAGTCTTGACTCACTCCGCCCAGTGCTGCCGGTATTGCAATGGGTGTCATGGTTGGCGCTGCCATTATTGAACCCGGAGGAGGAAGCCCCTTATTAGATTGAACCGGAGGAGTCAGGGGATGCGTTTGAGGTGAGGGTTTTGTTTGATTGAACCAAGGACGAACCCCCGTTGCCATTTCGTGGATTTTCCACATATCCTCTGTACTGGTAATTTGGGTCATAGCCTCCATGCTTTTCAGGTCCGAGTGATTCCTCCACTCAAAGATTACATATTTGGAAAGCCGTCTGGGGTGTATTCCGGCTTTTCCAAGTACCTGTCCCACCCACCGGTCCTCAGCCCACTCCCCATCAAATTGGGCATTTACTAGCAATTTCAGGGAACGTTCAGAAAGCCAGTAGGCTCCCCCACTAACATATGGAAACTTCACGGTACCCTTGGGAAAATCAGGAATTCCCATGTTTGGGCAACCCGCATCATGGGGAGGCGCATAAATACCCGCAAAGTCATCTGTCACTAATTCAAACTTATTCATGTTCAGATAACTGTCATCATCAGCCTTAACTAATCGTTTATATCCATGGTTAAGTGTCCATTGGAAAAGGGCCTTGGATTTTAGAGTAAGAGATAGGTAGTCATCTGGTACTCCTAACCGTTTACCAGTGAATACTTCAACGGTGTACCCGGCCTTCCGTGCTAAGGGAATCCAAGTCTTCTCTTGCATAGCTAAACGTGCTCGGTATTTCGGCTCGTCACAGGTGAGTATTCCAATAAGGGTTTCTTTGATGGGGGTAGGAATTGGGCGGTTATCAACCTCCTTGGGTACTACCCCGTCTATCACCACCAGCCTGTCGTCATCTATGCTTTCAACCCGGAACTCTCTCGTCTCGCACTTCCATGGAATCCTAGCGGCTATCTGCTCGGGAGAGAAGACATCTTCGATTATGTAGACCCCGTTGGGTTTCAGGATACGGGGAATTAGGACTGAGGCAGTCAGGATTTGATGCTCGGTCTGGTGTGAGCCGTCGTCTATGATGAGGTCGAAACCGGTGCCTAACATCTCGGCAGCCCGGAGTAACGACCCTTCGTCGCTCTGGTCGCACTGGAAGGACTTAATCCGGCCTTTGTTGATTAGGATGTCCGGCTTGATGTCTAAAGCGTATATTTCTGCCTGTGGGAAGTACTCTTCCCACATGAACAGGCTGGCTCCTACGATGTAGTCTTTTGGAGCCATGATAGCAGGGTAGCCTATGCCGATTTCCAAGACCTTCTTGATGTCCCTACCTTCGAGAAGCTCGTGGTAGTAAGGTGTATAGTCATGACGCACCGACACGGTCTTATCGGTCCTCCACTTTTTGGCGAGCTTGCAAAGACTCGTTTCTACGGGCATTTCCACCTCGTGTCTCCTTTTCAATTGCTCAAATAAACAGGTCGGGTCATACCGCCTGTTAGGGTCAAGCTTACTTCCTTCGTGCCAGTGAGAGGAGCTTATGTGAGCGGCATACGACTTAGGAGAGATATTCCAAGTCACTCCTCCTTTGACAAAGTGAAACCGAAGTGACGGCGGCACGGCATCAAGCACAATGGGGGGTTTTATGTAGCGGGTAAGAGAGAACTCCGGGATAGCCTTCCGAAACATCCATGGGCCTATCACCATCCAATCCTGCGGGAGCTTCAACTTCGCCGTGTTCATCAGTTCAATGTGGGCGGCGATGTGCTGTAAGATGGGAGCTTGCTTTGGAGCTTTGAAGATACACCCGGTGATGCACTTCATGTTGATATCTTCGGGGGCTGACGGCGGTGGGTCGTAAATCGACACGAGGCTGTTGGAATTGGGATTGTACGCCGTGAAAACATATGGGTCGGGAAAATCAAACGGGCGTAAGCAGACGGTATCCATATCCACGTACCATCCTCCCACGTGACGGATAAGCTGCACACGGAAGTAATCGGAGAAGTGCGACAGGTGGATGAAGTCTTTCCGGTCTTTGACGAGCGGTATTTCGTGGATGTCGTGAATGATGGTCCCAGCCGGAATCCCCTTTGTAGGCTCCGACGTATAAAGATGGAACTCGTGCCCATGGTCTTGGAAGGAGCGGATGCATAGCTTTTGAAGGTTATCCAACTTGGGGCCGCACCACACACCATTGATGATTTTATTGTCTGTCATAACTTTATCCACCTCTGGGGAACAATGTCCGAAGGGTCTTTGGTACACCCGGCAAACCATTTTTTGGGTGCAATCACAATCCTTCCCTCTGGTGAACACTCCCCGAACCAAGCTCCCCACCACCCGAAAGAACTATTGGGAAGGATAGCGTGCTTGCAAAGTCCCATGAGGAAAAGGTCTTCGTGTTCTGTGCCTTGACCTGTATCCCCACTTCCCATCCGATTGTGCTTTATGACCCGAAGACCTTGGAAGTTTTGCTCACACCACTCCGGGTCGTCGGAGAATATGAAAAACTTAACGTTCTCCTTGCGTTCTTGGATGTATGCCAGTGCCACTTTATAATACTCCATCGTCATGTTGCCGTGGTAGGCGGCGACGGTCGGTATTAGGTAGTCCGTCCTGCGGACATGCATAAAGGCACTATTAGGGCTAGCCAGAATCTCGTGAGCTATCTCTTGCGATTGCTCACTCACCGGGTTTCGCAGGGAAAGCTCCGACCGGACCAACCTCTCGTCAAAGTACTTTTCTGTCTGCCAGCATCCGATGAAATGCGTGCCATTCGGAAGAGTGTACACATTCTTATCGTAAGTGAAGATTGGCTCTGCATACACTGGGCCACGAATATCTTTGGTGAAAGTTACCTTGGTGTTGAATACCCCTAGCCCATAGGCACGATGGCATCCAACCCCCAGCCCACTTGTGTAAAAGAACAACTCCTCTTTACGTGCCTTTGAGACTGACCGACCGAAGGCGTATTGAAACATCTGATTTCCTAAACCGCCCTCTAAACGAACAAGCATAGCTAATTCCCACCCTTCCACTCACCCTGATTGAGTTTTTCTAGGTGTCGTATCTTTGGGACGAAACTCTTCAAATCCCCCGTCATCCAACGCTCTGGTGACACCAAGTACTTTAGGGCGGGAAAACAATACGCCGGGGATAGGATTCTAGCGGGAGGATTGCTGGCAAGATAGCAGTTTAGGTGGGATTCGTCATGCCAGATGGCGATAATCCCATTGCTGCTGTCGATATCCACATTTTTTGCCAAGGTTTTACACATCCCCAAGAAAGCTTTGGAGTCACCACCTTGTAAACACCCTTGGTAGTAATTGGGGGGGTTTCCCTTTACGCACGCCGTAGACTCCGGGTTACGCTCGAAGGTCGTAACATAGCCGGGGTGAAGGACAGCGGTTATGCCGTCCGAAAAAACTTCTTCCCCCTCAATCTTGCTGCACGCAAGCATGTCGATATCCATGTAGAAAAGTTGGTCGTAACGAGAAAGAGATGTCTCTTGCTCAAGGATTGCGTGGTAACGCATGAGCGTAGCGTGAGGCCATCCTAAGTGGGCGTGAGGCACCTTTATGGCGTCAAACGAATCTTCGCTGTCCGTAAACAGCATCACATCGTGCGGAGGAAAGAACTCATCCAAAGAGTTAATCAGGGGGGAGACATACCGCATATACTGTTCTCCTCCCGTGGCAATCAGCAAAATCGCTGTTTTCATAGGGTTTTTATCTCCAATCTGCGGTGTGCCCTAGCGATGTCATCCCTAACCTCGAATACCCAGTCAGGATGTGCAGCAAGTATCTGGCTTTTCATGCTCTCAATGGTCGGATACCCGTTGTTTCCGTCAAATGCCCGGATATCATCCACAAGGAGGACAATGTCCGACTTACCCCAGCCAAGAATAGCGTCAAGTTCGCCTTGTGCCGCACTATCAACGCTTCCCCGCACCGTATTGTCTCCAGACCAGTGAGCATCCAGCCAGAAAATGGTGGGTTTGTTCAGGAGTGGAAAAATCTTATACAGCACCAAAGCACTATCACCCTGATAAAGATGAATATTTTCTTTGCCGATAAACCGTCCTTGGCAATGCCTGTAAAAGTCCGAGCTTAACTCAATAGAGTAAGCGTGCTCGAAGAACCCATGGACCTCCGCTAAAGTATCTCCTCCGCAGGTTCCGGTTTCCACAAGAAGCGGGGTTTTGAATTTGAGAGCATACTCTACAATAGTCCACTGCTTATAGGCAGGGGGTGGTGATGGGTTATGCCATGCCATGGTTATCTCCTCGATTACAGGGGTTTTCATTACTCTCTCAATCTCCGCCCACGGGACCGATGGGAACGAGGGGGATGGTACTCGCTTAACAGCGGCATTAGTCTTGTGAATGGTGGAAACCAATAAGGTCAAGTCAGCAAGGTCACACCAACGGTCCATGGGAATTTTCCGCATAAAGGCGGTGTCGGCTCCCTGCACAAGATTCTCGAACTTGTTCTTCTCCCAGATGGACCGACGCCACGCCGGGGCGGCAAGCCATTTCTGTGGAGTGAGGTTTTTGTAAATAAACCCCTGCTCGGTGCCATGCAGGTAGTAGTAAAGTGTGGTGGTGCCACAGATGTCATACTGAGGGTCGGTGAGAGGTTGAACCTGCTTGGCTACCCTATTGGAGGCGTAAAAGTCGTCGTCATCCCATACGATGGCGATTTCTCCCGTGGAGTTCTCCATGCAGATGTTCATGAGTTGCCCGTGACGGAGCTTCTCGCCGGGCAGCCGGACGTATTTGATGCGGGGGTCATTGGGGAGTAGGTCCTTGATGGGGTCCGTCCCGTTATCAACGATAACCCACTCCAACTCTGGGTGAGTTTGAGACTGGAAACACGAGATACACCGGGGCCAGAACTCCCTGCGGTTGTGCGTCGGCGTGAGACAAGAAACTAGCACTATTTCTCTCTCCGTTCCCGGCGCTTAAGTTCAAACCTCCGCAGGTAGTCCACCGCCGCTTGTAGGATGATTTGGTTGTCCCGAAAAGAAGCTAGCCCCCAGTCGCAACGGGTGCAAAGCAGTCCTCGGACTTCCCTCGTCGCCGGGTCTCGGTCGATATGGGAAGATGACCGGTCCATACTGGGGATGGGGTCATGGCAGACCGCACAGGCCCGGTGGAGTTTCTCCCAGAGAACGACTATCTCCGCATCCGACATGCCGTTCTGGTACTTGCGCACATGCGGGGTGTTCTGTTCCTTAAAACAGAGCTTACACCGGCTACGTTTGCCACTGGGCTGGGACTTGCAGTTGCCAAAGTTATCCAGCGGCAGCCACGCTTTGCAGCCGGGGCACCACTTCTCTTTGTCATTGAACATCCTGTGTCTGCCCATAAGTGCCCTGTATTTAACCCCTTTGAATTTATCTCCAATTAGGGGTCCATAGTTCATTTCTTTGATTTTAAGAGTTTTTCGACTATCAACCTCACTATTGAGGCGTCCAAATCGGACACAGGAGAGATAACATGTCAAGACTATCGACTACTCAGATTCTTCAAAACACCAAGAACTACACCGTGTACCCCACGGTTCCCCTTGCGTTGACCCTACCCGCTGTCACTACGGCAAATGACTTGCTCGTTTGTCTCGTGTTTGCACAAAGGTCTTCGTATGGATTCAACACCGACAACCTGACGGCGGAAACCGTCGCCCCGGTTGTTTCCGACGACAAGAACAACACTTGGACTCTACGACAGAGCCTAATCAACCTGTATCAGGAACTTTCCGCATCTCCGCCACAATCACCGCCTGTTATCTCCCCTGACGCCTCTTGGAATTTCCCGAGCGTGTATCTTTTCACCGCTCCGGTCAGTGTCGCCAACGGGCAGAATGTGTACGTCACTGACGCCGGATTGGGCGACTATGTGGCTTCCCCGCCCATCGTTTCCCCGCCCATCGCTTTGGGTCGTCCCGTGTTTGACGGCGGTATCAAGGCCCTGTTGTTTGAAGTCCAAGGCCCCAGCACCGATACCGTGGACACTTCCGGCAAGACCACAGGCGGTCAGACGGCTCTCGGCTATCACCTGATTACCCCCGGTGGAACCAACCGGCTGGTTATCGAGGCTGGTGTGCTCATCGACAGTTCCGCTCTCGGCTTGGGCACAGGAGCGACGTATCAGCACTCCGCCGCTTACCCGGCTGGAAGCTCCTACTACTTGGTGCAGTCCACCACCCAGACGACCGCCGTTGCGTCGGCTGGATTCTCCAACCCCGTGAACTATGCGGGCGGCGTCATCGCCATTGCAATTGTGTAAGTTGCTCATCCACCATGTGTGGAAGGAGTACCGGACCCGAGGGGCACTACGCATCCCCTCGGGTTCAGCCTTTTAAGCGGCCATTCTTTTTCCCAGAAACTCAGTATTTATATGCATGATACTTTTAGACACACTTCCCCTACTCCCCCAATACTCCATTTTTTCCATATTTTATGTGAATTTCTTCAATTCCTCTGGTAAGACCGGTGCGGCAGCCGGGAAAGCGGTCATATGACCGGGAGAAAAAATGGAATCCACGCCTTACATGAACTCGGTGACCTCCGCCCGAGCCATGCTTCTAACTGAGGAAGAATCACTGGAGGGCGGCACGACTATCAGCTTGGAGACCCAATCGGACCTCCAAGAGGATGACGTTTTTACCTACATTCAGGAGAACTTCCCCAACTTCCTGAAAATGCTAAAGTACCTTAGCCAAGAGGACCAAGATATGTTGTTGAGTTATTACCTACTTGGTAAGACTCAGACCACCTTGGCTACCATCTTCAAATCCACCCAGACGGTGTGTTCCTTCCGCATCCGCATGGCAATCAAAGTCATCGGGGCGTTCCTTCTCTTCGGCGAGCCAACTGCCGAGATACTGGCGGAGATACTTTCTAGCGCCGGGCTGGAGGACAGCCTCAAGGGCGGGTTGAGCAAGGCAGTCATTGAGTATGCCAAGTGCCGGTCGTTCCAGCAGGTCGCCGAGACTTTGGGCCTACACCGCCCTGACGTGCGTCGGGCGATGAGCCGGGCGGCTAGGACCCTCCTGAACTCCAAAGACAGCCGGGAGGCGGCAATGGCGGCTTGGATACATAGTCTGGTGGACAAATCCAACCCCGTGGGACCGGGATACAGCAAAAGGAAGCTTTTGAAGGAGGGTCACATCTTCAAGCAGGATGGGGAACTCCTCGGCAACTTCCGAGTCAATATCGAGGACCCGGAGTTTGACCAACTGTTCGTATCGAGAGCAAATCGCTAGGAGGAATCATGAAGAATTGGAAGACGAAGAAGGCCGATGGGAAGACATTCAGTACGTTCCGGGTGAATATCGGGGGGCACCATGTCCTCGTGGACTGCGTGCGGATGAAGCAGGCGAAGGACTATGTCCGCAAGCAGTTCCCCGAGTTTATTCGTAATCACGGCAATAACTCCTTCACCATCAAGAGGGTGAAGTGAATCTAACCCATGGTAGCCTGTTTTCCGGCATCGGAATGATGGACTACGGGTTGGAGTTGGCGGGATGGAAAACAGTTTGGCAGGTGGAGAATAACGAGTACTGCCAAGCTCTGCTCCGAGAGCATTGGCCGGTTACGCAAAAGTTCAGCGATGTGAGGTCTTGTGGACGACACAATCTCGAACCTGTCACCCTTATCAGCGGAGGATTTCCTTGCCAGAATATCTCCGAAGCTGGAAAACTGGAAGGACTCGGAACTCCCGATAGCCCCACCGACCGCAGCGGCCTTTGGTTCCATTTCCGTCGCATCATCCATGAACTCAGACCTGCTTGGGTTCTGGTTGAGAACGTGGTTAGGCTCATGCTTAGAGACGATGGGGATACCGTCCTCGCCGATTTGGAAGCGGAGGGTTACGAAAGGGTGCCGCTCGTGGTGGGAGCTTCGGATTGCGGAGCACCACATAAGAGGCAACGGGTCTTTGTGCTTGCCCACCGCCACGACCCCGACAGCGATTATGTTCCCGCTCCCGGAGTGGAGGCCGCAAGACTTTTTCCAACTCAAATCCGGGAGATTGCGGAAGCGCAGCGAAGATGGGCACGAGCGAAGCATGAATTGGGCACAAGAACTTGCGGTGAGGGCGGTGATTCAGAATCCTGCGCTCGAACCTACCATGGAATTGTGCGAAGATTTTTTGGGAATTCCACGTGGCTGGAGCAGACTCACGCCCTCGGGAACACAATCGTACCTGTCATCCCGTGCCTTATCGGAGGCTACGTTGCGGCGGCGGAGAAGGAAATGGAAAGTCGAAACCTCAGTCCCCGATGACGACGGGGAATAAGGCCCGGACTCGCATCTCCACGTACCCCATGAAATGGCTTGACACCGACTGCCCCGGCATCCGGGGAGGGGCGGTGAATCCCCCTGAACCGGTGGAGAAGCCTGAGAGGGTCCGGCTAAGAGACAAGGACGTTCCCCAAGATAAAGTGGACCTCACTGTTTTTCTCTTGAAAAGCAGTACTTTATCTTATGGCGAGATTGCCAAGCTTGCCGAACTCAAATGGAATAGCACGGTGCAGCAAATCGCCAAGAAGTACAAATTACGGAGCTACGCAGTGGTCACCCCCGTCAATCGCCAACAGTACAAGGAGTCCTGTAGTTTTACTCCCCTCCAGAAAGAACAATTTGAATACAGACGGATTCTGGCGGAGGTTCTCAGGCGGAACCCCGAAGCCTCTTACCAAGAGGTTGCTGACTCTTTGAACATAAGTGTTTCGATGGTTTTCAAAGCAGCGGAGGAGTTTGGGGTGGAGACCCGCAGGCACCGGGGCCGTCCCAATATGGGTAAAGGTGACCGCAGGGGGTTGCATTACCGGGCACGCCGCTGTTGGGTCCAGAATTGTCTGGTGCGTCGGAAGAAGGGGCTTGCTCCCCTACCCAAGGAAGTCTTCATGGCTGACTTTTATGAGAGGCATGGAGGAACCTCCGCAGCGGTTGAAGGTCCGGTAGCGCCCATCCCTTGTCCACAGGATTGGGGAGAGGTCTAGCATGAAAAAGATGGTCTGGCGGATTGGGACTCTCGATTTTCACCCTCGGGTATTAAACCAAGACTACCCGCCTATTCGTCTTTACCTTAGTGTTACGAACCACCCTCTTCCCAAGCGTAAGCACAACATGAGGCGCTTTGTAAGAGTGAAGGTTACTCTCCCGGAGTATTGTCTCCCTACCTCACTCCGCAAGCCCGATTTGATAACCTTGCGTAATGCGGTAGCGGCGGGTAAGCTGCCCCTGTCTGCTGCTATTGGGGTAATCAAGTCTTGGGGGGTGAGCAAGGACACAGCAGAGTTCATGGAGGAACAGGTCATCCCCGAGAGAAGCACATCCTTTACTCCTCCTAACCATCGACCACATGACTTGGATTATTACGACAAAAAAGATTACACAGTCGAATCCCAAAAGGGTCCGTTCAACTTTGAGTATTATGATGCCATGAATGACTTCTCAACTACCCCCGACGAAACGCAGGGTAGCCCGCCGCAGATGCCCGGCGTAGCATAGGGCTGAGACTGTAGGGAAGCATGGACCGGCGCACACCGGAGTCTTTCTGTGGTTCTACCTCGGGTTTGTAGTCGAAGTCCGCAGGCTCGTGGGGATGCATATCCAACCACTCCGCCACGACACTCCAAACTTCATCGTCAGAATCGAGGACATCCAAGGTAAGTAGGGGATTCTCTCCGAAGTCTTCCGATTGAAACTCCCGCCACGGAAGTTCTCCCGCAATCTTCATTCCCCCTCGGGTCAAGAAAACCATTACGCCTCCTTAACATTTATAGCAAGAGTGGTTTTGTTATGATATTTATCAAGATAGGTTTTGGCGGCTTCATAACGCATATGATTTGCTTCTAAGAGACCCACTAAAAAATTGCAAGCAGCGCACAGAAGTCCACGATTTTCTCCAGTAAGATGGTCGTGGTCTACCATAAAGGGCAGGTTATTTTTTCCATCCCTAGTTTTTCCATTATCAGAAACCCCACAAATGGCACATTTTCCGTTTTGCTTGACTAATAAAGCAGCATATTCCTCTAATGTCATTTTGTATTTTCTGAGCAAGTGTCGTGCTCTTGCGATAGATTGATATGCCTTAAGCTTTTCAGGATTGACAGCTATCTCTGTCTTGAAATAACAATTCCCACAGATTCCTCCCCCTTCTAGTTTCTTTCGCTTTTTGCAAAGAGAACAAATACCATGGCGTTTATCAGCCCTACAAGCCTTACATTTCCTACTCCAATAAATCCGCACTTCACCGGAAACGAGAGCACAAGGACGACGAGAAAAGTTATTTTCTAGGTCTAATTCTTTTTGACATTTCAAACAAGTCTTAAGCATTAGAATCCCTAGTACCAGTTACGAAACGATACTTAAGAAGTAATGACTCGGAATCGAGGGTCTCCGCCCGGACAAAGACTTCATACACAAATCCCCCGCCCGGCGAACTGCACCAGACGGCGGCTTGCGCCCAAGCGTCATTGATGGCCTCTTGGATTTCCGAATCGGTCAGCTTCTCCACGAGTGCCTTGACCCGGCTGCCGGTGATGTTCAGGGTGGTGCTGCCTCCCTGCAACTGCTGTTGCTCCATCTGGTCCAACTGGACTTCACCGATGCCCGGAATCTTGTCCAGAGGCGGTCGGCTAGTCAGCTTGTAGGCGGAGATGAAAGCTGCTGCGAGTTCCGCCACTACATGCTTGAGGAAGGTGCTGAACTTCTCCTTATCCTGCATCGTGCCTGCGGTCTTCATCAGACCGGCAAGGACGGTAAGAGCATCAGGTCCGCCGCCGTACTGGCTGCCGAACTCTTGAGAGAATCCCTCACCCTTGATATCGTTCTCACTGAGTAAGGGGTTGATTCCCTCGTCTCCTGCCTTGGGGAAATCCTCCATCTCGTTATGCCGCCTGATTTCATCCGGGGTGGTCTGTTGTTGTCCCTCGGGAATTTGCGGTTTGTAGTCCAGCCCCAGTCCCGCCGCTCCAGCCGGGGAAGTGCTGACATAAGAAACCTTGGTCAGGTTATCAAAAGTGTTGTCCAAAGCAGCGGTGAGGAAGCCGGGTCCCTCGGGTTCATTGCCGTGGAAGGACGGGGCATCCAAGGTGTTCCCCGCAATGTCGGCGTCCATGGGGGCGTTTGTGGCGTTCGGGTAATCCACTATCTCATGCTGGATTTCAGGGTAGAATTCCCGGAGCGCTTGACCGGGGAAGAAGAAATTGAAGCCCGCTTTCTTATCCGGGGCCTTCCAGTTTTCGGTCTCTCCGCATCCGCAGCTTTCTCCCTTTCGTACCACCTCATGGCACTTGGGGCAGGTAACGGAGGCCGCTTCCTTGACGGGAGCGCCGAGGGCCTTGGCGGTTACGATGTTCTCAGGTTTGGCTCCATCCACATAGCTGATGCCGGACGTAATTGGCTCCGCCTTGAAGTCGTTACCCCACTTCGTTGCCGCCTTGACGACGAAGCTTCCCGCCTGCTTGGCATTGGCAAAGTCTGAGGTATATTTCTTACCCTTCAACGTGTACTTGACTTCCATTCTAGCCTCCTTGGACTTCTTTGGCGTATAGCCGTTACAACCGCAAAGGTCACAGTACCCTTTTTCATCATGGTCATCCCGGTTGTGGCTGCATACGCAGACATCACCTTTGTGGTCGTCGTATGCTCCTCGGATACCCATGGCTTTCAGCCCCTCGGTGATATCCGGGGGAAGTTCCTGCTCTCGTGTTCTGCCCATAAGACTGTCCTGATAACCCTGCTCAAGCTCAGCTTCATCCATGTAAAAGGAAGCTATTTCCTTCCAGTTTGGTTCTACCCACTCCCTCGGACCCCCACCACTCATGCCGGGGTCGGCCTTCATCAGGTCGATTATCTCAGCGAAAATATCCGCTGCCCGGTTGCCGGTCGGTTCCGGCGTCTTACCCTCTATCTGGCGAGCCTCGAACTCTCCCCGCTCCTGTAAAGCTTCAGCGTCTTCTTCATCCCATTGCTGCTTGACTTGATTCCGATATTTCCTGAAAGTCTGGGCGAATTGGTTAGCCAAGGTATCGAGGTTGAAATTTCCCTTACCACGCTGCTGGAGTGCCTGCAACGCCATGGTCTGGGCTTTCTTATGGTCCCGCTGGTCGTTGGAGATGTAACTGTAGACAACCATCGTCTGCCAGTCGGTCCAACCCTCCACCTCGGCTCGCTTACGCATTACATTCCCCTTGTTTTTCTCTCGGGCTGCACCGGAATGTCAGCCGGGGTAGTCCTGCTCTTCATCTCCCGCTTGCCGGGAAGTTCCCCCTCCACCGCCATGTTGACGTTCTCACCCTCTTCGATTTCATCCGCCACGGCGTTTAGAAACCAACGCATGTGCTTCACGTTGTCTACAATTTGACCAACATTGGCGGCGACATCGTAGATGATTTCATCATCGTTGTCGATGAGCCACTGGGCCTTTTCCAAAGCTTCGGGGGAAGCGGCGGTCTTACCCGCCTGTTTAGGTTCATTGTTCAGCCCGCCCTCACCCGCCTGATAGCTCTCATGCGGCTCTTCCTTGCTGTTGGCTACTTCGGGAAGATTGGCTCCAAGGTCGGCAAGGTCACCGATGTAGCCGACTTCCACCGCCTCGTCAAGGTCATCGCCGAGGGGTGCGCACGCCTGCTTCTCAAGCTCCCGAGCATCAGTGGTCTTGGTAGCGTCCGGGTTGTCAGCCAACTGGTCCTTGGACTGACCCTTGACTGCCGCCCGAGCCTTTTCGATATCCGGGGCAACCGATTGATCCGCCTGCTTGGCTAGTTCAATGGGCTGCTTGGTCTCCTTGTAGGTGGGGTCATTGGATACCCCAATGGTCTCCTTTGCCCCGTGGGTAAGCTCGGACTTGGCTTTACTGATGTCGGGGGTCACCGATTGGTCAGCATTCTTGGTTTTGGCGCTGGTCAGTTTTCCCCACGACTCGGAAGGAGCCGAATTCAGGCTTCGGTCATTCACCCCTTCGGATTCAATGGCTCGATTGAGTTTCTCCACTTCCCGCATGAGGGTAGTCTTCCTCGCCGGGGTAGCGGTGGATAGAGCGGAGTAGAGCTTATCCCGCTGGTCCATCAAGTTACCGGCGCTGCCAAGGTCGGCTTTCTTCTTGTCTTTCGCCAACCGGGGAACCCCACCATGGTCCGGTGAGGTCTTCTGGTCAGCAAGCTCGCAGACTTCGGTGGTCTTGGTAGCAACCTCGGGTCCACCTTCGCTCTTCTCCTGTGAGAGGTCAGCTTTGCTCTCGCCCTCAATGGCCGCTTTGGCCTCGGAGATGTCCGGTTCAACGGATTGGTCGGCGACCTTGGTTACTTCCAAAGAAGCCCACCGGCTCCGCATACTATCCTTGAGGCCGTTCCATGCGGCGTCGATAACACCGTAGAAGTCGTCCCCATCCTCACCATCCAGCTTGTGCTGGCGGCGGTTGTGACGGAGAGCCGATTCCCGTTGAGCCGACGCTTGCTTGAACTTGGTGGAAGCAACAATGACATCTTCCTCCTCATCCGGCGCACGCATAAGCTCTTCGGCAATCAGTTCGGCTGCGTCAACAGAGGCCGTCTTTTTCGTGGCGTTCTTTTGGTCCTTGGGACGCCGCATTTCGGAGACCTCCTGCGCTGTACCGGACCTCCATCCGCACGGGCAGAAGTACTGCTCGTCTTCGGGCTTTGCCTTGCGGGCAGTTCCCTTGCACATGGGGCAGTGCATCTGGGCTTCGGCGGTCTTCGCAACCTTAACGGGACGCTTGACTCCGCCCACGATGCTGATGCTGGCGATACCCTCCGCCGCACCTACTGCTTTTTCCTTAGTGGCGTGAACTCCCCGGATTTGGCTGCCATCAAGGATTAACCACCCTTCCGTGATTTTTCCCAGTGAGTCCTTGACCTTCCCGTACTTTACTACCAGTGGGTCTAAGGAGGCTGTAACCTTCTTCTCCTTGTCGGTCTTGGGGTCCATGGCTCCTTCCCCGCCCCGTTCGTTGGCGGGGTTGTCTGCCGTGTCCGCCTGCACCCGCTTCTTGATGGGTGTGGCTCCGGGCTTGACCGGTGTGGCGGCGGTCTTGGGGTTCTTCCATACCGCTACCGGGTTGGTGTAGATGCCGTCGTTCAGATAGATGGCGGCATCAGTGGGGACCATGGGTCCAAGATGTTCATTGGCTCCGCCCGGCTGGGTACTCTTAATGAAGGAGTCAATGTAACGAGCAAGACTTTCGGGTGAAGGCCGACCCATTCCCGGCACCTGTCCATGTCCACCGACATTCCATGCCGAGTCGGTAATGTGGTATCCCGGCACGTGCATCCGCAGAACAAACTTGGGGGTGGAAGAACGCCCGGCTGCCTTGGGCTGATTCTTGATGAAGTAGCGCTCCAATCCACCGGATGCCAGCCAGTTCCGCTCATCGCTTCGGGCGGGACGCCAGTTGTTCTTGACTTCCTCGTACATCTGGTCGGAAGTAAGCGGCTTTCCTTGGAAGATGAAAATCACGTCCGCACCGGGACCATCTCCCCGGATGTAGGTGGGGATTTTAAGGTCGGTGAGGAAGGGGTGGTTCTCCTTGGTGTAGCGGAAACCCTTCTCCATCAACTTCTTTTCAATGGGAGAGAGCGGCTTCTCGGCGGCGGTCTTCTTTTCGTCCTTCTCTTCCTTCTTACCGCCGATGTCGCCCTTCTTCTTGCAGAAACCACACTCGCATCCTTCCGGGTGAACTCCGTAGGCTTTCTTGGCTCCACTGTGGGCGTGCATGTCCTGCAAGTGCTGCTTGGCGGCTTCCTCGGAGCCGTGGCTGGAAATGATGTGGTCATCCTCGTGGGACTTCACGCACCACTCCGCCAACTCTCCCTTGGAGTTCTTGTGACCGGGGCAGTGGGAAACGTAGGCAACCTTTTTCAAAGCGGCGGACTTTGCCATAACCTCGGGGTGGTACTGCTGCACGTGAGAAAGTAGGTTTCTGTCGAATTCCTGAATTTTGAAAGAAGCCATAGGGTCATCATCCGCAGGTCCCACGATTTCCTGTCCACAGTGTTTGCAAGTCATGGAGTGACGCTCGGGATTGTGTTCAAACTCCCAAAGCCAATCCATCTGTCCCGCTGTCTTTCCTTCGGGTGCCATCTCGGGAGTCTTACCCCGAGTGTTGGCTTTCTCGGCATCCGTCTTAGGATGAATGGGATTCTTTCCCCCCGCTTCATTAGACGGGTTGTCGGCGGTGTCAGCCTTCTTCTTGCTGCCGATGTGCCCGGCAATCTCTCCGGGGTACCCCGCTTCATTGGAGTCGGGGCGTCCTTCCCCGTGAGCAGCCTCATACTGGTAAATCATGCCATCATCACCGATGTAAAGAGTGGCTTCACCGAAAACCTTGGAGGCTTTGGTGAGTTCATCCCCCGTTATGGGATAGTCACCATCCCAAAATCCGGCTCCGTGCCCATTGCGGGTTAGCCAGAAGTCATGAGCAACCTGTGGGAAAGATGCCCCATCCTCGGTCACCGCCCGGTTGATGAGTTGCTGATTGTTGTTCTGAAACGCCCCACAGTCCTTCCGCATTGCCTCAACGGTCTCGGGAGCAAGGTCTTGCGGCCCGTAGTTCTTGTCCATAGGCTCGCCGCCCTGCGGGGTGCTCTCATCGTTGCTGGACCATAGTGCGGTTTCGATGTAGGAATCCAAGAAGGAGTCCCCCGTGCGTGCCCGCTTGCGGGCGTAGCCCAACTTGGAGGCTATCGCCATTTCAGGCGGGTGCATCATGGGAGCCGCTTCCTCCGCCCCGGCTTCCTCAATCTCGTATCCTCCCCGGCTGAGACCGATGCCATTGGCTTGGTCATCCATAATCCAATCCAGAGCCTCATTCATGCTGAATGGACCGGCCTTGATTTGACCGTCCTGCTTGACTACCACACTTCCGTCTTGTGGCTCAGGATGCCCCGGAAAATCCGCCTTCTTGGAACCGTCCTTCTCCTTGAACATCCGGCTGCGGTATTCCGGCGTCCACTCCAGTTCATCCTCGGGGACGGTTTCAACGCCGTCCAACATGGTACCGACGTAATCCATTTGTCCCTGCATCTCTTCGTTGCTCATCGGCGTGCTGGGCATGGGTTTGACGGTATAAGGACCCTCTTTGTAGTCGGCCTTCTTGGTCCCGGTGCCATCATCCGACTTGGGAACTTCTGCTCCCACGGCGGGCTTCTTATAGTCCTTGTCAGCGACATCTTCCGGTGCTTTGGTCTTGGTCAAAGCTCCGCCGAGGGCATCCTCCAGTGCTTGGAAGGCGTCCATCTCCGCAGGCTCAAGCTGTTCCTTGGCGATGGCGTCCGCCGTCTTGGCGGTGAGGAAAATGCGCTTCTTGCTGCTTGCCGCCTTGAGCAGTTCCGGGTAGGCCCGGAAGGGACTTTCTGTAATGGCCGGGTAGGTCAGCTTCGGTGTGATGTCGGTGACATCCAGCTTCCACGTGTCCGCCGTGGTCATCAAAGCATCGAACCCACTGGAGACCGCAGGGTTGTAATAGACGCAGAATACCAAGTGACGGAGGAGGTTGCGGAGCTTCTCTTCGTCATCGGTAAACTGGAAGGCCACATACTCCCGGATTCCCACCCAGTTGGGGGCAAAGAGGATAAGGGATACTTCCTTGCCATCCTCGGTGGTGAATGCCTTCTCTTTGAGGGAGGTGAGATGAGCTTTGACATCTTCCTCTTCATCGAATTCACTGCCGGTCTGCATGGCGATAAGGTCCGCCGCTTCGCTGCCGAGATTGAGCAACTTCACCACTGTCCCGTAAAGAAGGGCAATGGGGAAATCCTTGGGCTTGTTGCAGATGGAGGCAGGGACGATGAAGATTCTTCCGATGCTGATGTTCTGCCGGAAACCAAGGTAGAAGACTTCGAGGCTCTTCACCTCACCGGAAGATTTGGCTTCACCTTCACCCTTGATGACCGCTTCGGTGACCTTCTGGAGCAGCGGCTCACTGATGGTGAATGACTGGTAAGACTTTCCCGCAATTGAATTTCCGCTAACAGGCATGTTACTTCCTCCTCAGATTACCTAGCTGCTGAATATCCCTGCGAAGGGCAGGCTCTTTCAGTTCCGAGATATCCCGGAAGTTCTTCATGACGCCGTTCCGGGCTTCCTCATGTACACCGGCTGCCTTCATGGCATCGGTAAACCAAGCCAGCAAGGTTGCAGTATAAAACTTCACCTTATCCCCGTCGAAGTTGAAGATGTCCCGCTTGCTGAGAGCCTCGGTGTCCATGATAGACGCCCGCTCTTCCTTGAGACCCTTGACCGCTTCCGTGTAAGTCCGTAGCTTCCACGACTCACTCATAGTGGCATCGTTACGAAGCTTGACCAGCCCGGCGCTGACATCGTGAATGACCTGTGTGATTAACCGGCAGGTCTCGGAAGGGTCAGCTTCGGGGTCCCGGAGCATGTCCCGGACCTTATCCATCAAGGTCATATCTTCTGGTGTCTTGGCGCTTTCCACAATTTGACCATTAGACAAGACCTTGACATCCAAGGATACGGGGGCTTTGAAGTTTCCGGCCTCATCGAAATCAATGGGCTTTACTTCCGCCGTGGCTTCCACCTTGGCTTCCACTGGTTCCTGTGGTTTTTCCATCTCCGGTACTGTTCCCAACTCTTCCATTAGATATCTCCTGCTGTGGGCACATTGCCCATCTCTACATCAAGTCGCTCAGGGGTGTTGTATTCGATGTCCCCCACCTCGCTACGGGAAGTCAGGTCGTACTCTTCCATAAGCTTTTTGGCATCGGTGGGAGCCTTACCCGAGGCTACCTTTCCCGTTTTTTCCATACCGGGGAAGGATACCAAGGTTCCGCCCGTCAACCCGCAGTGCATATCTTGCCGGTAGACGCAATCGGCGCACTTGATTGCCCCGATGATGGCGTTGTTGACTGCAAGCTTCTGTTTAAGGAGTTTGCAGTCGATTTGAGAAAGGGCAATCTTGAGGCCCTTGGCCTTAAGAGAGGCGACGAATTCCTTGATTGCTCTCCCGGCGTGTACCGACCCTATCTTATTGATACCATGCTGGTAGATGGACTCAAGGGACTTTCCTCCCTTGTGCATCTTTTCAATGGTAGCGACAGTGAATGGAGCGGAGGCTGTCTTGTGCTGTTCTTCCCTCTCCACCCGTAAGCTCTCTATGGTCTTTGCCGAGGTCTTCTGAACCTGACGGTTGGCAAAGTGCTTGGGTTCTACCCGCATACCATCCCGGTTGGCAAGAGCGACCAAAGCCGCTTTCTTGGACCCGGCTGGCACGCCTGCGGTCAGCCGGTTGACAACCGTGACAAGCTCCTTGGCATTTGCTACCACGGGTAGATGGTAGAGGTTGCAAGTCTTGGCCTTAAAGAAAGCGCAGCCCTCGCACCCGGCTACCTTCTTCACGGAGGCGGCACGGGGCTTGATTCCTGCGGCTTTCCAAGCGTTGAACTGCCGGACGCAGTCGGCGGAGGTTACCGGTCGGGACCCCTGCTTGGGGATGGTGAACACCGGCTTGGAGCATTCCGGGCAGAGCGCTACGGCGTCCCGGAACTTCGGCTTGACTTCCTTGTTGCAGTGACGGCAGAAGTTCTTCTTTTCCGAGGCGATGACTTGGTTGCTCTTCTCGTAGGCCGGGCTTTCCATGTCCATCTGGGAGTTGGGGAGGAAACCCTCGGAGGAGCCGGGTTCCATGTAAGCAAGACCCAGTACCCCGGCGTTATTGTTCAGATAGGACATCCCCATGTTGTCCTTTTTGTCCAGAAGTTCGATTTCAGCGACCTTCTGAACGAGGGCGGCAACCCGTGCGGGCGGCGTTCCTTGATTGAGGAGCTTCTTCACATAGGCAAGGATTTCGGCGTCAGACCGGTTACGGTTGGCGACCCCCTCCCGTCCATGCTCATCCTTGGAGGTCGCTTCACTGTGGGCCTTCTCGAAGTCCATGGTGATTTCATCGAATAGGGATTCATCGCTGCCCCGTTCATTCTTGTAGTCCTCGGCATGAGTGGCGAGCCGGGTCCTTCCCGTTTGTCCGGCACCCAGCCGGGGGAGGGCCGCTTCCTTCTCTGCCATACGGTTGAGGAGCGTGGCGGACTTAGAGTCGGACGGAAGTTCGGTATGCTTGGACTCCCCGGCGAGGTCGTCAAGGAAACTCTCATCAACGTACTGCTGGGTACGGTCCTCTTGCTCCTCGCCAGACTTTACGGCGTCCTTGAGACCGACCAAATCCCAGTCGGGTTTCCGGTCTTCCAAGAATTCATCAATGATTGACGAGTAGATTTTCTCTGCCATTTTCAGCCCCTTTTCCTTAGAACGTGAGGTCCCCGAGGATGTCTTCAAGGAAACCAGCCGGATTGTCTTCCGGTGCAGCCGGGAGATGGTCACCGTTATCAACCTCATCTCCTACCAGCCGAACAATTTTGTTGCCCCGTATCTGCCAGAAGTCCTTGCTGCTTTCGCAGATGAACGTGTTCCCAGCACAGCGGGAAAGCCCGAGAGAGGCAGCTTTACGCAACAACTCCCTCGGGATTCCCGAGGAGGGTAGAAAGTTGAAAAGCCTTGATGTTTCTAGCCCAAAGGGCACTTGCATCCGCAGCTTACCCATGACACTCTCCTATTAGATGGGGTAGGTAGTTAAAATTTCGGTTTTTTACCCCAATTTCGAGGTATACTGTAAGTGGGAAGATGTTTTTCCGGGCTGCTCGGCAGTCCGTGGAAAGGAGGGTGAAACTTTATGCGCCTCTGATGCGTCTAAGGAATTGCCGATTTTTCCATGATTTCTCTGGTATTATTATTAGCCGGGAGTGTCTTTATTCCCCGGTATCCACTATTAGCTCGGGAGGATTGAGTATGGAAATTACTCGCAAGGGTCCACCTATCATTAGGCTTGTTCCCGAGGAGTACCCGCCTGAAATCAATGAGTTGCTCTCGCTTCTAGCTCCCTTTTTGATGAAGCTTAAGCAGCAGCTTAAAGATGAAGTCAAGGCCGAGGTTCTCAACGAATTGACCGGTTTGGTTAAAACCTCCACACCGGCCATTATATCCGATTGGCATTTTGGACCCATTGTGGAGGAAGTTGTACCCACCCAACCTGTTGTTCTTCCGGGCATTGTGCCTATACAGATTCCCGAGGCAGCACCAGCCGTTCCGCCTGCCCCAACCCCGGAGCCGGTAATCGAAGTTACTCCTGAACCGGTGATAGAGGTTCCCCCTGAACCAGTGGTGGTCCCGGAGCCGGTGGAAGAAACCGTCCCCGAGCCGCCGCCTGCTCCATGGACTCAGCCGGGTGACCCACCGCCGCCACAACCACCGCCTGAGAAACCCAAGCGGGGTAGGAAACCCACGAAAGTCAAAGTGCCTAAGCTGCCCCGGAAGGGTGGTCGTCCAGCGACCTACAAGAGCGATACGGAGAGCGCTCATTACAAGTGCCGTAAGTCGTGGGCGCAGGCAAATCTTCTGCGCAAGAACAAGGGGCTTCCTCCTATTCCCAAAGCGGAGTTTGAAGCCGCCTATTACCTCAAGCATCCTCCAGAGACGGGACAGGTTCCCAAGACGGAACCGGTCGCACCCGCTCCTCTGGAGGATGGCTAATTACCTTAAAACAAGAGACTTAGGGTAAAATCAAACAAGCTCCAATGAAGGTTGTTTTTGCTCCCACCGTACCTCCCCCCGAGGGAGCGGTGGTAGCCACTCAAGACGGGTATACGGGGGACATCATTTACATCGCCAAAGACGGGCATTACATCGGGGATGACGGTTTCGTAGTTCCCAAGAACTTTGTGGAGTTCTACGAGCGGTTCCCGACCATGGTTCGCAATTGGGTCAAGAAGCGCCTGTCCACTCAGCCGGACAATGAGGTAGAGGATTGGACACAGGACCTTCTTATCCACCTACAATCTCTTCCTGACGAATCCAAGCACCGGGATGCGGGCAAGACAGACCTTGTGCAGGTGTTCGACCCCTTCCGTCAGTACGGGGCGAGCGAGCGCCGGTTCCGTCACTTCCTAAACGTGTGTCTCATGCGGAAGTTTCTCACAGTGGGAAGCAAACTCTCCCGCAATCCCTTGAGCCGCATGGATAACGTGTCTTTGTCGGCGGCGGAACAGGACGAATTCATCATGCAGTCGGGTGGTGTGGACGAGTATGTCTACAAGAATTCCACCGAGCTTTCCTTGGGCACCGATAAGGAAGCCAAATCGCAGGACGACCAGATGTTTACCGGGGAGTTTATTGACTTTGTTGTTGATAAGGACCCGGAGGTTGCCCCGCTTTTGACCGCCGTTCTGCGCTCCGGGGGCAGCTTTGCGGATACCCGGCGTTTCTGGTGTACCACCTGTGACCGGTTGGCTACCGAGAAAGAAGTCCAATCCGGCTTGCATTCTGGTCACCAGCTTGGTATTGACCAGAAGGAGTTCAATCGGTTCCGGGGGCGTCTCAAAGAGCTTGCCGGGCAGTTTGTGAGAGAGGAATAGGAGGCATATGCGGCTCTGCGAAGGCTGTGAGCGGGGCAACCATTTCATGTGCGTGGGGCACTACTGCGAGTGTGATGCCACAGAGTGTGTAGCCATCATGAACGGACACGTGGTGTGCCCACCTTGTAAAGAAGGCAAGCACATTGATTGCCTTGGGCATAATTGCCATTGCCAGCATTTCAGGTGGAGAGTCTTTACTTGTGCGGAGTGTCAGGCTTACGGGGACCAGAAAACATAGTATGGACTCACAGATAACTATAACGCTTCGGGGGAATGTGATTGATATCAGGATAGACTACCCCGACCAGATAACGGCTAATCAAGAACACGTTGGTTGGCTGAGGGCGTGGAAATCGGGAACGCTTAAGAAGCTCATTGAGGCTTACACGTGGTACAAATGGAGGGGGGAGCATGAACCGCATATTCATTGACCTTGACGGTGTCGTGGTGGACTTCGACCGCTACAAGCGGGAACACGGCAAGCCGGGTGAGTGGATTAAGATGCAGCCGGGGGCGTACCTCGCCATGGAGGAAATCCCCGGAGCCGTCGCCGCTATCCGACACCTTGCCAAGATGGGATACGAACCCATCATTGCTACCAAGCCGCCTACGGGCGTGTCGCACGCCTATGCTGAGAAGGCGCAGTGGGTGTTGAACCACATGCCTGAGATGCAGCGTCACATCATCCTGACGCATGACAAGGGCCTGCTCGGTGACCATGGGGACTTCCTGATTGATGACCGGCCCCACAAGGCGAACTGCACCACCTTCAAAGGCAAGTTGCTCATCTTCTGCGAGAACTTTGGGTGGGACCAAATCATTGATTATTTCATTGCCATCCTGATGGCGGAAGCCAAACGGGGTAAGGACTAATTTTGAAAACCCACATTCTCGTAGTGTCAGATATCCATGTCGGTTCTCCCGTAAGTCGGGCGAGAGAACTCATAGAACTTCTGGATAAGGTGGAGTTCGACATCCTGTTGATAGATGGCGACCTGTTTAATGACCTTGCTTTCACCCGATTGACAAAGGAGGATTGGAAACTCCTATCCTATCTTCGTAAGCTAACCAAGCACGCCAAGGTCATATGGGTGAAAGGAAACCATGATGACCCTGTAGCAGAGGTTGTAGCCCACTTGCTCGGCATAGAGCTTGTGCAGGAGTATGAATGGGAGGAAGGCGAGGAGAAATACCACGCCGAGCATGGCGACCGCTTTGACCACTTCATCAACAAGTATAAGACTGTCACTAACGTGGCGTGCGCTATCTACTTTACGTTGCAGATGATGGATAAGAAGACTCATCGGTTCAGTCGGTTCATCAAGAAGGTTAGCAAGAAATGGCTCCGCCTGTCTACGGAGGTTGCCACGAAGGCTCTGGCCTACGGGGAGATGAGGGGACGGCACATCATCTGCGGTCATACCCACCGGATGAGTAAGAAGAAAGGGCAGGTCATGTATTACAACTCCGGGTGTTGGACGGACATCCCCAGTACGTTTCTTACTGTTGATAAGCACGGTGTGCGGATGTATAACGTGGATAAGGATGGGGGAATTGAGGAGGAGAAGTGAGTAGGCGACCGGTATGCCGTCATTGTAAGAAGCCCCTCAGCGGTGATTATGGAGGCAGGGGAGAGTTTGCCTACATCAAGTGCGGGTGCGAGGGGCAGGTCATTGAGGAAGCTAAAAAGATGGGGCACGTTCTGTGGTCGGCGTTCTATTTTGACCAGAAGGAGTATAGCCCCTGTTATCCAAACATCGTCGGGGGTCATCGGGTGCGAGATATGTTTCGGTACCTCGTGGGTCCTCTTCACGATGACATTGATTGGTCTCGGGTCTTTGAAGCAGTGTACGGCAAACCTAACGGTATGTTGAGGTGACTATGAAGGGCTGGAAGGTTGTTCCCATCAGCAAGTACCAGAGGCTAGATGTTCACCCCGAGGATTTGCTTCACGGGGGTGACTTCCGCAAGTGTGAGACCTATCGGGGCGGCGGCGGATACGACAAGTTCCCGGACATCTGCGAAAAGCGCCTCGGTCGGCGGCTGCACACACAGTTCGTTGTCCAGCTTTTTGGATGCAACCTTGACTGTCCATACTGCTACGTCACCCGGTCCGGTGTGTGGGGCAAGTGGAAGGAGTACACCACGGAACGTCTGGTTAAAGCTTTCGAGGCCAGCGGGCAGGAGATTTTCCACCTGATGGGCGGTGCCCCGGCGCTCTATGTGGACAACTGGGATGAAATCATCCGGGCGCTCCCCAAGTCGGCGGTGTTCCACTCCGACTTCCTGCTCACCGAGCGGCCCTATCGGATGCACACCCTGAGTTGGCTCTCGGACGAGCGGGACCGTTGCTTGTTCGCCGTGGACATCAAGGGAACCACCAAGGAAGACTACGAGAAAAACACCCGCAAGCCCTTTGTAGAGGGTTTGTTTTGGGCGAACCTTGAGCGGCTCCATGTTGCACAAGTGCCCTTTTATCTTACTTTTACCAACCCCGACATGACCCACTATGAGGAGATGTGCGCCAAGCTCCGGGAGAAGTTCGGCCCGGATATTCTGGCGGACAGTTTTATCATCCCCCTTATTGAATATGACGCCGTTCCCTATGTAGACTTGGTTCCCTAAACTATTCGTTTCAGAATTAGAGACGAATATGGGCCTAAGCTTTACAGCCAGCTTTCTCATCACATCCCGCCCTTCGGATGCCAAAATCGACCTCCTCACGAGGCAGATGCAGCTTTCCAAGGCACAGGTGGAGATGTGCATCGCCGCCGACCCCAGCCCCAATCAAACAGACTTTGTGACTTGGATTGCCCGGATGGTGAAGGGCGGTCTCATTCGCCTCCCCGAGGACGCTGAGGGTATCAAGGAGAACCTCTCCCGTTTTCAGACGCAGAAGCGCCAGCCGGGCTTTGGCGGCAACAAGGATATCAACAGTTACAAGACCCCCGGAGACCTTGCCCGGACCCTCGAAGCGAATGCCATGACGGTCATTCGCTCCAAGAATTTTGACACCTTCAAGAACTTGCCGGGACAGCAAATCATCGTCCAAAAGGGTGACTTCGTTATCTTCAAGGTGACTAACCCCGAGGCGCTCCGCATTCTCTCCGACTCTACGGAGTGGTGTACCCGCCATGGTGCCGCCAGCAGCTATCTCCGAACCGGACCCAGCTATGTGATTTTCTACCGGGGACTTCCCTTTGCTCAGCTTCACCCCTCCAGCAACCAATACAAGGACCGGAGAGATGAGTCGCTTATCGTGCAGTACCATCAGCCGAGTACGAAAAAGCGTTATAAGGGGTGGGGACATTACGAGGACGTTCCGGGACCCCTCATTGGTACCGCCATCACCCATCCGATAGCTCGGGAAGCAGCGGACTACATCGCTGCTGTGGACCCACAGGTGGATGCGTGGATGAAGAAGCAGAACCTTAGTGACCCGGTGATATTGGGTCAACAGCTTCTCACCAATAATGACCACTGGATAGATGGTCATATACTGACCGGCACCCCGCTCACCCCAGAGGAGATGGAGTATCTTAAAATCCAGTGGCCCTCGGTGGGAATCCCTAAGCTCAAGAGGTATGCGGACAAATTCTATCCGAGGCAGCGGTGGGAGTTGTTCGAGTATGTTCTGCTTAAGAACCTTGGCAAGTACATTGGAACGGCTGTAGAATATGCCAATGACCATATCCGTGGTCGCTGGCCCGCCATCGAACCTGCACTCCTGCGCCGGGCGGCGATAGACAACGATAACGCCACACGGGCACTGAATTACGCTGCCACGGTCATCAAAGGACGTTGGACAGCGTTGGAGCACAAGTTCTGGACTACCGCTGGCAATGAGACCATGGGTAAACTGGCTGTTCAGTATGCTTTGAAGATTATCAAAAAGCCGTGGCGGGAAATATCCACGCAACGGTCTTTCGAGTTCGGCGGTATGCCCCGGCCTGAAATGCTCATGTGCAAGTATGCTCCCAAGGAAGCCATGGAGTATGCCAAGGCGTTTCACATTGAATCGTGGGACGAGTTGGGAGAAATCCTGCTTGCTGACCACAACTATACCACCTACTTTGACTACTTGAATAACATGAAGGGGGGAGCGAGAGACCCCCGGTTGGAAGCCATGCTCACCCAACCCAAGTCAGTTTTCTACAATGTTCAAGAGCCTATGGATAAGCGGGACCGGAGGCAGTGGATGCGTGATAACCCCGGAAATCCTGTGGTCCCCGCCACGAAATCGACCACGAAATATGTCAATAAAGATGCCGTGGGGGCTGACTACGCTGAGCAGATTATCAAGGGTCGCTGGCCTGAGTTGGAGGAGCGATACCTCAACGAGATGAGGGATAAAAAGAATGAACTTATCCCGGATGATTTTGAGCGTCTGGAGCGTAACTCATACCACGATGACAAGTTTCCCGCTGCCATGGGTGGATATATCAAAGATGTTATAAAAGGTCGCTGGCCTGAGTTGGAGGCCGTTCTTCTCCAAAGGTATAAGGACTACCCCGACATGTGGCAGAGCAATCAAGCTCTGGTTGCCGGGTACCTCAATCTGCTCAAGCCTGAAAAGCACACCTATGAGGTTCCCAACTGGAATAAACCTCTGGAGCCGGTTGTGGGGATATGGCCGGATGGTGAAGACATTCTGAAACAGCGCAGTCAACCCTACGAGGATAAGTTGGAGAGAATTGCCGAGGCTGAGTATCGACAGGAGACCACTTATCCCGAACCTGACCGGGATGACCCCTTGTGGTATCCAGCGCACGAGATTGCCGAGTATGTACGCTGGCTTCGTCAAAATGGTGAGGACTGGCCCGAAGGCGTTATCCTGTTGAATAAATTAGAAGATTTCCGTGATGCCAAGCGCCGGGAGGCGAAGGCACAAGGGAAGTACTATACCTCCCTGACCAATCGAGTGGCCTCTAACGAATTACTCAACCCCAAGAGAATCCTACCGCTTGAAAAAAATCCCTAAATTCCTTTCTCTTCGTGGTATACTATAACTGAGGAGAACATGTCTATGGCTTCTACCAAAGCGCAGGCTGTATCGCCTATCACATTGGAAGACTTAAAGCTGGAACCTTCCAGCAAACCCCTCGCCCTGATTTTTTCGGGAAAGTTCAACTACAAGGGCTACGGCAGACAAATCGCTGCCTGTCATCTGGACGCCTATGTAGGCCCCGACCGCAAAGTCTTTATCGCCACGGAGATTGACACCAACCCCGGTTGTTCCATCACCAATGGAATTGAAATGGTCGCTGATGCCGTCGAAGAGCAGTTTAGCCTTGGGCACGTATTCGGCCCCACGTCCGACCGCACCAACGTCCTTGTGGAACACTATGATAACCGGAGCTATTCCAGCCATCCCGACCGGGATGACTACTCCATCATGGAATTCAAGGGTGAGAACGGCAGCTACAAGTATTACAGCAACCCCGGCTGGTGGGGGGTTGAGAAGTCCGAAATTGAACGCCTGATAGGAGGGCAGCTTGTCTAACCTGAACATCGCCGTATGGGACGACCCCGTACTCAGCAAGAAGTGTGACCCCGTTCCTCCCGAGGATTTTGGGGACGCCCTGAAAGTCTTGGGCCTGCAAATGATTGACACCATGAAAGCCGCCAAGGGTGATGGCATCGGCCTCGCTGCTCCACAGGTGGGCCTGTCCAAGCGTCTCTTCGTAATGAAGCGGTTAAGCTGTGAGGCGACCACGAAAGAAATAATCGCCGTTAATCCAAGAATTTCTCTCCGGGGCGAGTATAAGGTATTGGAGGAGGGTTGTCTCTCCTTCCCCGGCTACTACGGTCCCGTGTGTCGTCAAGAGGAATGTACGATGACGTATCAGGACCCACTGGATGGCAGCGAGTGGACGGTGGAGCTTACGGGTCTGGATGCTCACTGCGCACAGCATGAGCTTGACCATCTGGATGGCATCATGTTCTTCGACCGGATGCCCAAACACTATCGCAAAAAGCTTTTGAAGGAATGGAGCAAAAAGCATTGAGTTGCCCGGTCCCTGCCGGTTTGTAGGACCCGCATCGCCACGGGTCTGACGTTACGGTGGGGAAACAGGGACGGCTCTTTTAGGAAAGCCAGAAGCCTCATAACCTTCCGGCATCCGTTCGACTCGGATGGAGCCGTCCCCATGGGCGCAAGGGATTAAGATGAAATACAGGTACCGTTTCGGGTCTGGTTGGAGGAAGGTGACGGTCCATGCGTGCAGTTTCGACACTGCTGTATGTAAGGCTCTTGACGAACTGGACCGTAGAATGATTAAAGCCGGGGGTGAACCTCCTGTGGCTCACGCCCTGCGTTGCATCGAAACGGATGACCGAAAGGTAAAAGTTTTCGGCGGGTAGCTCAGTTGGAGTTCTTGGGCTGGAGGGCGATAGGCCATCGTCGCCAGTCTGAGACTTATTCGAGGCCGGGGAGGCGAGTGACCATAGCCTTTTCGGAATCGGGTAGAGAGCACCCTCATTTACATGAGGGAGGTCGGTTGTTCGAGTCAGCCCCCGCTGACCAGTTTATGGTAGGAGCATGTGGACCGGGACCGCAACCCGGTCTGAGCATGTGGTAGCGGAGTGAGATTTCCAATCTCCGTATCAAAGGGCTGGTAACCCTAAGCCTGCCCAAATTTCAAGGAGGTTGTATGGCATCGAAGCGTAATCCCCATCTATCAAGGTTGAGCACCGAGGAGTTGGAAGCCGAACTTGAAGCTCGGGAAGCGGAGGAAAATGCGCCTCCCCCGCTAGTTGAGAAACCCGACTGGAGCAATCTGAAAACTTTCGTGGTGAGCCAGATTGAGGAAATCTCCAAGCCAGACGGCTATGCCAAGGACTTCGAGCACTATGTGTTCGAGCAAGTCATGAGTACCCTTTACGGCAATGGATTTTGGGCTTGGTACAACGAAGGACCCTGCGAGCGTGCCGGTGGTTAAGGACAACCATGACCCCGTTTGGAAAGGTGTTCCAAATCCGTTGGAAGGAAGCACTCGGCAGACCCGAGTGCCCGTACCTCTATCGGTGGACGCTTATCATCTTCGGGTTTTCCATCCGGCTCCATCACTGGCTCCGGTCAGATGACCGGCGTTTTTTCCACGACCATGCCAGCAATTTCGTATCTATAATTCTCAAAGGTCATTACAAGAATGTAACCCCGGATGGGACCTTCGAGGTTAAGGCCGGGTCCATCTGGAAATCGGACGCCTTGCGCCGTCACTACTTAGACATCCCCAAAGGTGGGGCTTGGACTCTGCTCTTCTGCGGTCGGCCCTATCACAAGTGGGGATTCTACGTGAAGGGGCACAAGTGGCGTCCTTTACGCTATTTCAGCAAGTTTGGAATCATTCAAGACGAGAATTACCAATGACGACACCGATTGCTCCTGACATGCTGATTGAGAAAATAATGATACTACGGGCGCACGTAGACGAGTGTTGGACTGCCCCGGATGGTTGTTTCTGTATGCCCTGCCCTTTCAGTTGGGGGCATCACCCTAAATGCCCACTCGTAAATACGGTAGCGTTTGACGGCACACATGAACTTCCCAAAGCCGGGGTTGTATGCAGCCGATGTGGTCGGGAGAAACGAATCTACAACGGCGAAGTAAAGTGCGGGTGTGAGTTTTACCCGAAGCTTGAGAATTAACAGGAGACATATGGGAAAGAATATCGAAATGTTAAATCCGGTGGTCTGCCTGCATTGCGGGGCAGTCTATGACCTATGTGCTACGGAGCCAGTTGCCCGGCTCACTGATTGTGACGTATTCAAAACACCATGCTGCAACCGCACTGCCGACACCCGTAGATGGAAGGGCCTGCCGGATTACCGGGACTTGCGGCAGGATGACTTCATGCCTATGGACATTATGGGTAACATACGTCATATCCGCATCATCGACCCGGAGGAAACTCGGGCGGCTATCAGGGCCAAGGAGGTTGTATGAGCACCGGAACATTGACCTGCACTGTGGGATGTAACAACGTCCAAATCAACAAACGGGGCGATGACTGCTTTGGAGCGCCCAACACCATTTACGCCCGAGTCATCAGCCGGGACGGCAATAATGTCTACCTTGAAGAGGCGGATGTTGCTAAGATTCAAGAACTTATGGGGGTTTTGAAGGACGTTACCTCCTATAGTCCGACCGGCACACCCGAGGATAAAAAGGCGTGGGCAAAGAAACGCAGCACATTTTCCTCCACTGCCGCCTGACCTCGTGGTATACTGTTACTGAGGAGACCTATGGAACTCGAAAAGACATCGCACAGTGAGCAGTACATGGATTACTCCGGGGGTAAGGAAAATGCCCCCACGCTGACCGTTATGGTCGGCCCGGCTGGCTCGGGCAAGTCCACCCACGCCCGCAGTCTTGTCAATTGGGCAGCGGGAGCGACCGTCCGGGTAAACCGGGACACCATCCGTGCCATGCTCTACTGTGATTCCCCTTGGAACCACTCGAAGGAAGATGTGGTCCGCAAGTATGAGGAAGAGGGCATCCGTATGTTCCTCGCCATGGGACTCAACGTCATCGTGGATGACACCAACTGCGTGTCCCGTACCCGGCAAAAGCTGGAAGAGATTGCCCGTGGCGCTCGGGTAAAGTTCTGCCTGCACGTCATGAACGTGGACAAGGAAGAGTGTAAGCGGCGGAACGCCCTACGCACCGGCAAAGAATGCGTGCCCGAGGAAGCCATCGACCAACAGTTCAAGCGGCTGCGGGAAACAACCGTCCGCCCGGCTGGCTACGGTCTGGATGAGACCAATCGGGCAGTGGACGACTGGAATGAGCTTATCGCCGCTGGTATGGGGCGGAGCGAGTTCCGGGAGCGCCTCCCCGGCGCACCGTGGGTGTTCTGCGACGTTGACGGAACCCTCGCAGAGAACTTAGGGGAACGCAATCAGTTTGACGAAAGCAAGGTTCTTTTGGACGCTTGCCGGGAGCCGGTAGCGGCATGGGTCCGGGCGCTTTATCCGACCCACAACATCGCTATCGTCAGCGGTCGGCACGACACCTGCTGCAACGATACCTGTGACTGGCTTGAAATGTACAAGGTTCCTTTTGACTTGATTCTGATGCGTCCGGCGACGAGTTATGTCTCCGACCACATTGTCAAGCAGAACATCTTAGATGCCTTGCTCAAAGTCATCGACAAGGGTCGCATCGCTTTCTCCATTGATGACCGCCCGAAGGTGGTCAATCAGGTGTGGAGGAATGCTAAAATCAAGGTCTATCCGGTCGGCGGCATGGTCGCCGCACCCGGCGAGCAGGCTACGGCGCACACCGCCTCCTGCACCTTTGACCTTGCCAATGTCAAGAAGGGTTTCCGTCGCTGCCCGTCTTGCGGGGCACTGGAGGATTTCTGATGAGCCTCAATCATATTTCAATGTCACAGGCTTTGGGCGTCTGGTCGGAACTGGAAGCAGCCTATTACGGCAAGAACGGTTTCGGCAGGGATACGGCGGAAATTTACGCCTATCGCTTGCAGGAGTTCTGCCCCACCGCCGCTTACGCTTCTGGTAGTCCCTCATCTTCCATAGGGGTGGAAGCGCAGAGAGAAGCCGCCACGAGGGCCGGGAGAGCCTTACACGAGCTTATCCGACTCTTTCAGGCACATCACAACTGCCGGGTGGTCGTGATGGATTACCGGGAGGATGGTAACGGGGAACACCCGGATATCCTTCTGGAGGGATTTGACCACCGGGTCAGCATCAAAGTCATGCGGGACGAAAAACCACTGGAGATGAAGTCATGAAGCTGGAAAAGCTGCTGAATATTGAGAAGCTGAACGAACAGGTAAGGGATGGCTACATCTCTGTCCGGGCACACCCCAAGCTGCCCCTGCGCATCTACAACTACTCCAGCCAATGCACCTTCGAGAACAAGTGGTCCTTGGAGTCGTGCATCTGCCGGGGCCTCATCGTGGACTCCAATGACAACGTTGTGTCTCGTCCCATCGCCAAGTTCTTCAACTTGGGACAGACCGGACCCCTGCTGGTCAGGGATTGGTTCCTCCGGGATGAAAGGGGAGAGAACAAGGGTGTCGTCAAGGACCAGACCATTGACCCGGCGTACCTTCTCGAATGTGCCCGGCTGTTTAAGAATCCCATTACCATCACCCGCAAGTTAGACGGGTGGGCGGGAATCTCGTGGCACTATGAGGGCATCTACGGAGTTGCCAGCCGGGGTTCTTTTGATTCACCGGGGGCGCAGTATGCCACGGAGAAGGTGCAGAAGTTCGTCAAGTACGGGGCGTTCGCCGACTTTCTCCCCGAGGATACCACCCTGTTCTTCGAGATTATCTCCAAGGTCACCAAGGTGGTGGTCCCCTACAACTTCGAGGGGCTGGTGCTTATCGCCGCCATTGCCAACGAGACCGGGGAGGAATTGGAATATCCCGAGCTTGAGGCTTTCCACAAGCAGTTGAACAGCTATGCCAAGGACCGGGACTGGTGCCGGTTGGTGCCGAAGTTTGACATGTCGGTGGAAGAGTGCATGGCGGACAAAGACATGACGGAGGAGGGCTATGTCACCGCCGTCCACCGGCCCCATCTGCCGCCTGTCCGGGCGAAAATCAAGCTGGCAGAGTACTGCCGTCTGCACCGCATTGTGACTGGTGTAACACCGCAGAAAATCTGGAATGAGCTTTCCGACCCCATGTCACCGTGGATTTCCCACAACTCCAAGAAGGATTGGACCACGGGTGAAATCAAGGTGGACATGTCCGTCCCCAAGGAATTCGGGGAGTGGGTCTACCAGTGGCAGGTGAAGATAACCGGCGTTTTCCACGAGAAGTTGGTTCGAGCCGTGGAGGCGGAGAGCCATCTGACAAAACTGGCAACCGACTCGCCTGCTGAAAGGAAGGCACAGGTGGAGTGGCTCCGGGCAAACTTTGCTGATGTTTCCAAGGCGGCAATGTTGCTGCACCAAGGCAAGATTGTGGACGCCTACAACGAACTGTGGATTCAGGTCCGTCCTTTTGGTCGGGAAGAGTATTACTACCAAGACGGAAAAGGAGAGTGACATGAACGGCATCAACATCGGAGTAGTGGTTTTCCTCTTTATCCTCAATTTCGCAATCTCGTGGTTCAATGCATGGGTGGTCGGTAGAACGTGGCTGGAGTCCAAGGCCGCTGGTGGGTTTACTCACTTTGTGACATGGTGTGGAGCCATTATGTCGGCCTGCGGATTCACTTGGTGCTACAGCATTGTTCTGGCTATTGCCTCCACGCACATTCCCTATAAGGGGCATATGCTGCTCACCACCGCACAAGCCGGGGGTGTCGTGGAACTGGCCTACCTCGCCGTCATTCTGCCGTGCATCGGCTCGGGCATCGGCATCACTATATCAAGCTGGCAGAACTACAGGCGGGACCGCAGCCTCTTGAGTGGTGGTATAATGGGATACAACACCTTCGCCGAAATATACAATATCTACGAGGCCAGCCGGGCGGTGCCGATGATTTTCAAAGACCTCGGCAGGTTGTTCAAGGGGGACAATGACCGGAACAAGTGGGTCATCATCCTCGCTGCCGCTGCCATCTTCGGAGGGGTATTGACAACCTTTGCCATTGTTAAGGCGTCTGCTCGTGCGAAGGCATATCAGGTTCAGTACGAACTGAATTCCGTCAAGAGGGGTTGACATGAACATGTTTATGCGGTTGTTTGCAGTGCTCACGGGCGGAAGGCCTATGCAGCGAATCGGAGATGGCTTTTGGGATGCCATCGGTTTGGAGAAGGTGGACATCTACCGGGACCTGTTTGGTAGAGAGTGGCTCGCTACGGGTCCCTGCCGTCTATTCCGGGTATCCCGGCATTAGGAGGATGGCATGTGTACTCTTTGACCTCAGACAGCGGCGGCGGTCGCCGCCAGCACGGCAATAGGAATGACTTGGTGGAGATATTGGCACTATCGAGCGGTTCAAGCTTGGAGACGGGTATGTTTAAGGTGGGAGATAAAGCGGAAACCGCAACCAGCCTATCCGGGACGCTGACCGAGTATGATGTAATGTTTGGTAGATTTTTTCTCAGATGTCCAGATGGATTCGGATTGTGGGTACACCCCGACAACCTCAGGTTACCGCTCGGGAACAAATGCCCCATAAACGGGACAAATGAGACAGATGTTCCCGTTCGGGAACGGAGCAACGTATGAAGCAGAGCCGATTCTACATCCATTACATCCTGATTGACAAGGGGGAGGAATCCATCGAGTTTTCCGACAAGCTTTGTAAGCTACTCCGAGAGCGCTTTCCTGCGGACACGTTCTTCCAGAAATTCACCCCGGAAGTCATGAACCCCAACCTCCCCGGTACACCCGGTATGGACCGCACTACCCTGACATGGAAGCCGGTGGAGAATTCTAAGGTTCTGCTCATTGGCATTGGCATTGGCGGCTTGTTCGGTTACCGATTGCAGCTTGAGAAAGAGTTTGAAGGTGTATCCCTCATCGCCGTCTGTCCGCCGCCCGGCCTTAGCCTTGCCCCCGCAGGGGGTCCAATAGCGGTGCTGTACGGCTCCAAGGAAGGCGTGTACTCCCTTCCCATTGAGAAATACCATGTGCCGCACACGCAGACCTTTGGCATCCCGTCCCTCCAGCATGGTCCCCAACTGGCGTTCTATGCCATCGCCTACTTGGTGGGCAAGTACATGCAGGAAGAGGACTTATTGCCGGAAATGCAGAAATTATGATACAAGGACCACCGCCGACAAAACGGGAACCTGAGTGGCGTCCGATACCGGATTATGGGGATGTGTACACATTGGGGGATTTTTATCGCAACATCGCCTCTGGGGCAGGAGGAGACGGAACGGGATACTACGCCCGGCCTCCCCTGATGTCAGATGAACGCATCAACCCCTGTGTGTGGGACCATAATTTTGATGAGATTTACACCCACATAATTTGGTTCAACAAGTAAGGTTTCGTGGTATACTGTAGGTATGGAGACTATTCCACAAGTCATCGCTTCCGAGCTTTCCTACCGCCGCCAGTACTATGACGCCGGGGAGAACTCCGGGATGAAGTGCCGATTCTGTTCTCAACCCATCCAATTTGTCTTTCTACTTAAGGACCCGTGGGGCGGAACCCTGCCCATCGGCGAATGCTGTTTCCTCAAGCTTAAAGAGGTCAACCCTGCGGTCTACACGGGTCTGGTAGCCAGCCTGATTATGTTGCAGGGAGCGGCTAAGGACCAGCAATCAGACATTGACCAACAGGCCGAGGCGGGACTGGTCATTACTCACCGGGACGCCTACAAGATGCTCCTCCGAAGCGGACGTGCCCGCATCACCGCATACCGGGTAGCCTCCGGGGAGAAGGAGTGGTTGCCAAAGTCCCTTTTTGAGTTGCGGAAAGAGATGCGAATAGCCCCCACCACCAATGCCCGCAAGACTAATAAGTCCCTTATCCGCTGGTATCAACGCCGAATTGGCGTCCTGCAAGAAAAGCTCTCCCAACCCCAACAGTAAAGTTTCCCCTATCAGTATCTTTTATAGACGGACTGGAGGCGGCTAATGGTGAACAAGCTCTATCTCAGGGCAAACGGCATCGACATATCCAAGGCAAGGGTGAGGAATAAGCTGGTAAATGGCTCCCCCTTTGGCGATAGCGAAGTGGTTATCGAGGTACCGCCCATGGAGCATATGCCCGGCTTGGGGGAGATAACTTTGGAAGATGCTAGAATTCCCGGACTTCCTGATTTTAAGTTAGAGGTAAAGCAAGGGAACGGTGAGTGGAGAACCGTAAGTATTCCTGAACTTAAAGCGATTTTGGCTGGAAAACCAAATGGCTAAGAAGAAAAGACAACCCGAGCTAGACGAGCTTCTTTTCCAAGACGAAACCCCTCCCGAGGAGGAGAGGGACGACCTTCTCTTTGACGACCCGGAGGAGGAATCCCAAGAGTCTGACGAAGAGGAAGAGGAAGAACTTATCCCCGAGCTTGAAATTGGAGAAAACGGACACATCCGTCCACACCACAAGCGGGGTCGCCGGGAAGATGACGAAGAAGAGGACTCGCCGGTAGTATTAGATTGGGATGAATGAATCCGTCTGCCCACTTGTAACCCAATACACCAATGAATTAGGCATTGACCCGCAAGTGCTTGAGCGCCTTTACCTTGTCCGTCACTGGGACATCCAGATGGACGAGGCCGGGGTAGTCCACAACCCCATTCCTTTCAAATGGCCGTCTCTCTTTCGCACCAAAATCTACAATTTGAACAAAGAGGTTGAGGATGAACCTCTGGAGCTTCGTCAATACCAGTTGCAAATCATTCATCATCTGGTCCGCATGAACCGGTTCATGTGCGGGGACGCCGTGGGCCTCAAGAAGACCTGCGACGTGATAGCCGCCCTCTGTTGGCTCAAAGACCGCATCCCGGACCTCAAAGCTCTGGTGGTGACCACCAAATCCACCCTCTGGCAATGGCATGATGAGATACGGAGATTCAGCCTGCTACGCCCCTTCGTCATGGTGAATGAATACCGGGGTCAGAAGTCGTATCCCGCACGTCATCAGCAACTTAGGGACTTCCTCAGTGGCGTAAAGAAAGACGTTCTCATCGGCAAATACTCCTCCATGATTGGCAAGCGGAGGATGATAAAGAATCGGACTGACCGGGATGGTGACCCGCTGCCGGATAAGTTGGAGCCGGTCTCGCAGGAGATATTGGAGTTTGCCCGGATTCTCCGGGATAGCAATAAGCCTGTAGCGGTCATCTTTGACGAGGCACACCGATTTAAGACGCCGGGAAGCTCCACGAGAGCGCTGGTACTGAATCTTGCCAAGCAATGCCGCTGGGCGTGGGCATTGACCGGTACGGCGATGAAGAATTCCGCCGACGAGTTTTACTCCGCCCTGTTTGCCCTCGGCATCCGCCCCTTTGGCAGCATGTGGGATTTCGAGGAGCAATTCTGCATTTATCACAAACAGTACGTCGGGAACGGCATTCATAAGCGGGTTCTGGACGGTTACCAGAACATGGACGAATTCAAGCGGGGTATCCGCACCTTTTACTTGGGACGCTCCCAAGCGCAGGTCCGGGAGAAACTCCCTAAGCTCCAGACGGTGTATCACCCCATTGACTTGGATGCCAAGCAATGTCGGCTTTTGGACGACATCATCTCCGGGGCCTTTACCCTGCCCCCGGCGCTCATCAAGGTATCCGGGGAGATATACGAGCGTGAGCGGGACCCCAGCAATGCCATGACGATGATGTCGGTTCAGCAGCTTGTCTCCAACCACCCCGGCTTGCTGGACCGAGAAGACAAAAAAGCGTTTTTCCACCCCACTTTGTCCCCCAAGGAAGAGGCACTTTTAGACCTGCTGGATGGCGACCTAAAGGGTGAGAAAGTCATCGTTTTCAGCAAATTCCTAAGACATATTGACCGACTAGAGGGACTGACCACGGCGGGCAAGTTTACTACCCGGCGCTTTCTGCGGATTACCGGAAATGAGAACGAGAAGGAGCGGAACGCCGCCAAGCGGTTATTTCAGGAAAGCCCTGACCACGACCTGATTTTCATCAATGCGGCGGGCATTGAGGGGTTAAATCTCCAGCAGGCCGCTCATATGGTCTGTTTGGACCTACCGTGGTCGTGGGGCGATTTAATCCAGTTGGTAGGGCGAATGGTTAGGTCGGCCTCTCCGCACGCCTCCTGTACCCTCCACATCCTCGTAGCGAAGGGTACAGTGGATGAATACACCATTGATGTGCTGATTGGGAAGAAAGGCGTCTTTGAAGCCATCCTTGGCGAATCCCACTCAGCCGGGCTGCTTTCCGACAATAACAATCTGGACTTGGATTCCGGCATGGAAGCTACCGGCTCGGATGAGGAGTTTAAGCTGGAAATGCTCCGCCACGCCCACAAGCGTAATGCCAGCATGAAGAAGTTTCTCATAGGGGAGCGCATCTCGGCGGCACAGGAAGATGACGAGTACGAGATGATTTTTGAAAAGAAACCCCGGAAAACGAGTAATAAAAAGCAGCAGCACCCGGCGTTGGAACCAGAGCCGGAAGACAACTTGTTGCCATTCGATGGGGGCATATGAGCAATATGGTGGTTAGGTCGGTGACTATCTCCTTGGAGCTTGCCGACAAAGAGTTTGGCAACGGCATGAGCCGGTTCTTCAATATCAAGGGGGCTTACCAAGAGGGCGGCACCCCGTTGGAAGAGGTCGCTGATGTGGTCGATGACAGCCTGACCATGTTTATGGCCGCTTGGAAATCTTTGCTCGGAAGTAAGTGTGCGCAGGGCAAGATTGACGGCAAAACCATGCAGGATGAAGTACGGAAGGTCATCAAGCGGACAACGAAGGTTCAAGCCTATCTCAGAAAAGAAGATGGGAGTGAGCCAATAACAAGTGGACCCCCGGCAGGAACAGAGGGTCAAGAGGGAACTTCATGACGGGACTTATCAATGTCAAAGCGGCTATAGACTCCTTCCAAGCGGAACGGCTACTGGTCGGAGCTTACATCTTGGAGCATATCGAAGGGGTGGTCACCAAGATTGCCTACCAGTCCAACGGGGACGCCATTTCCTACGAGGACATGTATTCCGACCTCGCCGCCGAGGTTGACAAGCTGCCTAAGCTCAAATTGGAATTGTCGGTCCCTCCGGGTGGTGAGTCCCAATACAGCATCCAGCTTACCATGGCGATGGAGACGGTCGCCGACGACTGCGACCGGGTATCCCACAAGGTGAGCAAGTTCGAGAGCAAGATTCGAGAAGCACAGGGCAAGCTCAAGCGGCTGCATGGGGAGTTTGGGGCATGGTACTCTCTTGCCGCCAGCAAGCTCATGGAAGAAGAAGCGTACATCCGCCTGAATGCCGCACAGGTCAAACAGCTTGCCGATGCTGAGTTTTCCCGTCTGACCAACGACCTTGATGTCACCATGGAGAGCCTCATCAACGCCGTGAAGTCTCTCCGAGGGGAAATCAAGGAGCATAAGCGCACGCAGGCCGACAAGTACAACATGGGGAAAGACCAAGTAAATGCCAGTTGGACTTCCCACATGCCGCTATTCAACGGCAGCGGCGACATCACGACGGACACCCCCGGCAAGCTATTGGGCGAACATAACCCCCAGCTTGAAGAGGCACTGGCCCCGGAGGATTTTGCTCCCGAGGAACCACCGCCCGAAAAAGAATGGGCATTTAAGAAGACCGGAGACGCCCGTCCCATACACCTGATTACCGATGACGAGCGGCTCCCGCCTTCGGATGAGGAGGATGAACGAGTATGAAGCCGGGCTGGTGCCGATTCTTTCTTGTGCTTCTTACCCCGTTGTGGATAGGGGGAGCGATAGGGATGTTTCTTATCTACCACCTTCCACCGGGATGGTTATGGGTTGCTCCTATCGTCGTGTTCATTGGTTTTTTCATCTCATGGTTAATCTTGGTCTACGAAAAGTGGAAGAGGATAAATGGTAACACTGGAAGTTGACCCCCAATTTCATGGACCCACGATTGCCGAGATAGCCTCCACATTAGCCGACATCAAGGAAGACCCGGTGCGGGTTCGGTGGGGAGGCACCAAGACAGAAATCAAACTTCTGGAGAGTAATGACCGGGCTTTCGTTGTGGTCGTTCCCAGTCTCGTGGAGATGAGCACAGTTGCCTTTATCTTTGGAACCCCCCTTCAACTGGGAGATAAGATTCTTGCCGAAAGCAAGGACGCTCTTATCAATAAGAAAACCTATAATTGGAAAAGGTTTACCGGGGATAATGGTCCCACGGTCATTAAAAGCATAGTAGTCAAACTGGCGGCAAATGCCGTCCGGCAGGGGCTTCGTCCCAAGCTGGCGAGAGTTGCCTCCGATGCTCTGCTTGGAAAAGTGAATGCTGCCGATGCTGACATTCTGATACGCACTGCCTATGCCTAAAATACCCAAAATTCCCGCTGTTCGTTGGTCTGAGCAAGACATCGTCGCCGCCCTTCTTAAGCGGCATCCAGCCCCGGAGTGGGCCTTCTTCCCGCAGTTAAGAAATGGCACGGGATTCGCTCAGTTGCCCCGCACCGCCGACGCCGTGGCGATGAACTGCTACCCCAGCCGGGGGTTGGAAGTGCATGGCTTCGAGGTTAAAACCAGTCGCAACGATTTTCTCAATGAACTCAAGAACCCTGACAAGGCGGAATCCATCGCCAAATATTGTGACCGTTGGTGGTTGGTATTGTCCGACCCCACCATAGTCAAAACCGGGGAGCTTCCATCGACATGGGGGCAACTCTCCATGCATGGTGGAGTTCTGCGTGTTGACGCCCCGGCATTGCCTCTAACTCCCGTTCCCCTTGACCGGCTGTTTGTAGCCTCACTCCTCCGTAACCAAGCCTACTGCCCGGATGAAGAAGCCAAGAAACAGTACGCAGAGGGGGTGGAGTACGGCAAGAAGTGCGTGGGCGGCGATTACAAGCGTCTCAGGGAGGAAGTAGACAAGTTCGAGGCTGTCTCGGGGGTCAAGATTGCTGACCGCTGGAGCCTTGGTAATGTGGCGTTGGCGGTCAAGGCACTGACAGAGATGGAGTACGAAGTCAAACACATTGCCTCCGCCGCCAAGTATGCACGGGAGATAGCCGATGCTCTTGACCTGATGCTTAAGAACTCCGGGCTGACCACTTTAGCTACGGAGCTAAAAGAAAAGAGTTGAAGTTCAGTAATATTCTTAGGGGGCTGATATGGCAGTTACCGAGCTTGATGTTTACAAAGAAGAGAAGCAGGTTGCGGAACCCGAGGTTCTAGCGGGTCAGCAAAATACCCATCTGGCGTTTCCCAAGGCCGGTCCCGACATGGAGTCGGAGGTTCGTGACCGCATACTGACCGCCATCCGGGCAGCAAGTTTTCTGGTGTTGGCACAGCGGGTTCGAGCAGACCAAGACATCATCTATTCCGGCATTGCCGGTATAGCCGATGGAGCGGCGGCGGAAATCATCCGCATATTCAACTTTGAGCCGGGGTTCGTTAACCTGCGCAAGCCTCCCGTCAGCGATAATCTGCCGGGCAGAATCATCAACATCTAATGGGTAAACTGGCAGAATTCGGAAACATCCTGTACTCCCCGCTGCGGTTTATGTTTGGCACCGTGCCGAACTATATTCTCAGCCGCCGTGTTCAGAATTGGCATACCTCCATGAAGGGCTGGAAGGGGGATGAAGTTCGGGTTATCGTAATGTGCGAATCCCGCCTCTGGCATTGGGCATTTGCCGATTGGCTGTGGGGCTGGCAACAGTGGCTCTGTCATTGGCTCGGTGAGGTTCCCCTACCCAAGTTTATCACCAACATTCAAGGATGTTATGATGAGGACGACAAAGAGCATCCCTGCACCTTCGGAGAGTGGTTCGGAGATGATGTGGGGAGCCTCTGGCACCTGTACATCTGTGAGCCGGTCTTTCAGGTGATATGGAAACATTTCGTTGGCGAGCGGGTGGTAGATTTCGAGCTTACGTTGGAAGAAGCTCGCCAGAAGTTTGCTCATGACCCCAGTCAATATGAGTGGGTGGAAAAAGAGATTGCGCAGCACGAGCGGTGGGATGCGGGGGAAGTGGAGGAAGCATGTCTGAAATAACACTCAAGAGCACTAACGACCAGAGTAACCTGGATTTTCACCTGGGTATGGTTGCCCGAATGGAAACAGCATTTCATTCCTATGGCGACTACACGAAGAATTACGTCGGGACATACTCGAACACATTCCGCACCGATGTCAAGAACGCCATAGACCCCATCATCGAGAAGTACAAACGCTCCGGGAATGGCAACGGGACTACCGCCAACACTAACTCCGTTGTGTCAGCCTTGGAGCGCCTCCTGTTATACTTGGTGGGGGGTCGGACCCGAGGTGGGGAAGTCAAGCGGGGCAACACGGAGTATTTGATGGACGCCGCCAACTTCCTGATGATAGAATACAACAGACCACAGGTCCCGAGGGCAAAGTTCAAGGCATCAGGATTTGATGAGTCCCCCGGCGTAGCAGGCTCCCCCGAGGGAGAGGCAGCCGTGGCTGCCTTCCAGACCTACGGAAACAAGCAAGGAGACTAATGGACTGGCAAGAAATTGACAGGGTGCGGGTCCCGAAGGATTATGGAGAATTCCTTGGGCTTGCGACCTTGCGCAGATACAACCACCCGCTGATTATCGCCCGGTTTGCCAGATGCAATGCGGTGGTGGGGCAACCGTACTTGGATACTTGGAAAGATATCGCCGTCATTGAATACGCCATTGCTCATGCTAAACCGGAAAACTTCTCGGAATAGAGTAATAATCCTTATGCTGACTGTACCGGTTGATATCAGTTATGTGAATTTTGTCTGGTCTACGGACTGGCACCTGAGTGCCTACCCACCGGGTCAACGTGGTGATGACTACGAATCGGCCATTTTGGAGAAGCTTGACTTTATCCGGGACGTAACAGAGAAGGTCCACGGTGTAGCCCTGTGTGGTGGGGATGTATTCCATGTGAAGAAAGCTCACCACCCTGCTAACAGTCTGTCTCTCCTTGTGCGGACGCTGCGGACATTGCGGAAGTTCCCCATGGGCCGGGTGTATGGGGCAGTAGGCAATCACGACTTGGCATGGGGCGAGCGGATGGATTCGCTCTCGGGTCAGCCCCTCGGCCTTCTTATCGCTTCCGGGGCCTATGCGGACCTGACCGAAGAGTGCCTGATGGTGAGTTCGCAGTTTGCTCCCTTGAAAGTGCAGGTACAGTCCTTTCCCTATGACCACGGTCAGGAGACGCTGCACAGGATAAAGGCTTCCCACCGGCATGGGGATGCCAACTACTTTGTGGGCATCGTTCATGCCTATGGTCAGCCGGGCGGACCCAGTGATTACTTTGGTGAGCGAGTCATCGGCTATGATGAAGTTGCCGACTCAGATTTTGATTTCTTGCTTTGGGGTCATGACCACGGGCGGCAGGAAACCAAGAAGGTGGGTAACACCACCCATGTGCATTTGGGGAGTCTCGCACGAGCGGCACTGGACAGTGACCAAGCGGAGCGTCTCGTGTCTGTAGCCGTGCTGTCATTCTCCGAGCAGGGGCCGAAGTACAAGGAAATCGCCCTGCCCGTGAAGCCATTGGCGGAGGCGTTCGTTACCGCCGACCGGGAAGTCCGTCATATCAACAAGTCGGAGGAAGTCAAACAGTTCTTGACGCAGATGGAGGTAGCCGTGGGTGGTGTGGAAACATCCGACCCCGGCGAGGTTCTCAGGGAGCTTTGCCCCAAGGAAGACATTCGGTTGCTAATGTTGGTAAAGGAGCTATGCGGCCTATGACAAAGCACACGCAAGTGGAAATCCCCGGTGTACCGGGAAAGCGTGCTGACGAAGGGATTGTGGAGCTTTTAGGTATTCTAAACAAAAAGGGTGTGTGGACGACCTCATCTTGCCAAGGGACATTGGACGAGGGTGCTTACCTCCGGGTAGATGGAAGAACGGCTGTTAAGTTTATGACATTTTTTGCACAACGAATATACTCTGCTGCCATATGTTATCCCCCCGGTCCAGAAGGCAGACTTACTATACAAGCGGGCCAGTATGGGGTACAGCTTAAGTGGAATCCACCCGACTACCCCCTGGTCTTGGCTTTAGCAAAGGAGTTATGCGACCTATGAAAATCGTCATTTACTCATGGTTCGGTGAGGAAGAGTTGGTGTTTCCTTACAAGCACAATGATGTCATGGAGGTAACTGAGGACCAGCTATGGACAATCGTCAAGGACTTTTACATGAAGAGACTCTCTGTGATGGTCCGCAGGCTCAACAAGCTCACGCTGGTAGCGGTATCACGGGATACTGGTAGGGGGTTATTTGATAAACATCTATCTATCGGGCGGCATTAGGGGCTTGTCTGATGAGCAGGCCTACGGTTGGCGCAAGGCTGTAATTAAACACTACCAGCTTGCCACGGGGGGCTTTGGACACAGTGGTATGACCCCGGAGGAACTTCAAGCCTCCAGCAAATGTATCCACTACGGAGTGAACATCATCGTTCCCAGCCGTATGCAGTATCGGGATGACGTTGACCTCAAGTCCGCTTCCCTTTGGGTAATCAAGCGGGACAAGATTTCCATCGCCCAGTCGGATATTGTCCTTGCCTACTGCCCGGTGCCAAGCTGGGGCACGGCAATGGAAATTATGTACGCTCATGAACTGGATAAGTGGGTTGTCGTTATCTGCGATGATGACAATCTAAGCCCTTGGTTAGTCGCTCATGCCGATGCCATCGTGCCCGGCCTTGACCTTGCCTATGATGAGATAGATAAGATAGCAAAGGATATGAGGAGCCAAATGCCATGAACAGCGAGAAGGTCATGAAGGTAGTCTCCACGGTCTTGGTAATCCTCGTTCTTTTGCTCGTCATGGTGACGTACCAATACAGCGAGTATGTTGACCAGTGCAAGCAAGAGGCTGAACATGCCGAGCTTCTCTACCTCCGGGCGTGGAAGAGCGCTCACCCCGATACTATTCGGATGGAGACACAGGGAGAGTGCATACAGGATGTGTTTAAGACGTTGCGCCCATTCTTGCTGCCACCATTTGGCACGGCGGGGCCGAGATTCCCCGTTGTTCCACCGTCCGAAGATATGAGACCAAGGAAAGGTACTAACGTAACGTGATGCTCCTTAATGGACAACCAAACCTGTGGTTCACCGCCGACTGGCATTTGGGGCACCGGTACTTCACCACCAAAAAGCGACCCTTCTCCAGCGTGGAGGAAATGAACGAGGCGTACATTACCAACCACAACGCCGTGGTGCGGAAGGGTGACATCGTCTACGTTCTCGGAGACCTCTACCTTCAGATGAAACTGGAGCAGTGCGTGGAAATCCAGAAGCGGCTCAATGGAAACTTCTACGTTATACAGGGAAACCATGACGGTATTGCCGTTCAGATGATGAAGAAGCATAACTCTTTCGTCTGGATACGCCAGCTTGAGGAAATCAAGGTTGGTCAGCCGTGGTTTGATGACACGAACAAGAAGATGATTACGCTCTGTCACTATGCCATGCGCACGTGGAGGAATTCTTGCTATAACAGCTATCATCTTTATGGGCATTCTCACGGAATGCTCCCTGATGAGCCACACCTTCTCTCCATAGATGTGGGGGTTGATTGCAATAACTTCTACCCCATCTCTATCGAACAAGTTATACAGAGAATGGAGTCCAAGATGCCCGCTAGGTTGGCCTACTTAGAGAGCTTAAAGAATTCTGGACGGGTGGAATAGACTTACCCGCTTTCAACCACCTAATTAGTTTAGGACGTGTCATGTTAAGGTCCTTGGCTGCAAGAGAAATAGACCCATAATTTTTTCCGTTTATCGTTATCGGTATTGACCTTGGGTGGAGGAATCCAGACTTGAATGAGGTAACAGTTGGTTTTCCGTAGAGATGGTGGTTTTTGCCACGGGCATACTTTCGGTTACCAATTTTCTTACAAGTTTCTTCAGTGTGGTGTTTCCCGTAGAACGGGTTGTTTTTGCCTGCTATACAAGGCCGTGGTCCACGCAAGTGAGCACGATGCTCAAGAGATTTAGGAATTCCCTTGAGAACCTCGCCCATATGCTTACGGCGCTCAGCACTGAACGGTGCCCGTGATGTGGGACCACCATCACCACCGGGTGTTATGTTATATCCATTTTCCCGTGTATGGTTTTCAGCTATCAATGAGATTTCCAGCCTAATAGCTTCAGATTTGTAGGGGGTACATACAATAGGCTCAATCCTAAAGGCATCTTTGCCATGTTTCCTTATGGCATTAGCCAGTTTGGTGGTTGCCCCACGGTTTGTATACTTTATATGATTCCACCATCGTTCCTTCAAGGAAAGTTTTGTGTAGCCGATGTACAATTTCCCATTCTCAAGGCAAGTGATTTTGTAAACGGTGAACATAGCCCCTCTTACATAGGGAATAGAAAGTTAAGTTATTTGGTCATTGTCATTTATTACTCTAGAAAGTTAAAAAATTTCAGTAATAAGAGGATGAAGAGGGCAGATGAGCAAAGAGTACCGCACGTTCTTTTGTGAAGATAATCACACCCAGTACACTATTGAAGCGCCGGGGGAAGCGGAAGCATGGGCGGCTCTTCGGCAAGCCATTGAGCCTGATTTTCAGAGCATCCCCATTGTCAATTATCATGGCGGCATGAAAGAAGCAGGGCCGGGACGGGAGTATGAAACCGTGCCTGCAACCAAGAAGGACCTCCGGGCGCACCTTCGATACCAGCCGCCAGCCTACACCCGATACCAAGAGGGTGGGGACCTTTATCTTTCTGAGAAACTGGACCCCACGCTCGCCGAACCCATGCCCACCGCCCCACCCAATGAAGAAGACGTGGGCCGGTATGTGCAGCGGGTGATGACTGAGATGCGTCTCAAGCAGGTCGCCGAAGACCATGAGGCCCGCATTGTATGGGGGGAGAAGAAATACGGTCAGCGGCTTCGTCCCCATAACGGCAGGGATTGCCTCAAAGACCTTTATCAGGAAGCTCTGGACGGCTGCTCATACGGTGGGCAGGCCGTTCTGGAGGGCAGAGACGGGGGTTATTTCCTACGTCAGTTCGCCCGCCTCGCTGACGAAATCCGGGATGCTATCTACAAGTATCCCATGAAGGGTTAACATGGCGACAATCACCCTTGCGCAAGCTGAGTTCATTCTCGGAGATTTGGGTCCCGCCAAGCGTCACCTTATCCGACTGCTGCAAGACCCTGAGACTTGGGCTAATCCCGGTACTTATCGGGAAATCCAAGAGTCCATCCAACGCACGGAAGTTAGTCTGTTGAAGCACGTTCTGGAGGTAGAGGATGAGTGATACCCGCCAGATTTTCATCGACAAGCTTGCCGAGATAGAAAAGACCGGACGTGTCCTTACACAGAAGGAGCGAACAGACCTCTTCTTCGAGGTGGTAAAGATAGCCTGCAATCCGGGGCGGCTGGTTATTCACGGGCATGAGTTCTGCATCAAAGAGAAGAGCAACGCCACGCAAGAGGATTGGCGCAAGGAAGAAGATGAGATGAACGCTCGTGAATCCTTAGAGTCTATCGTGGATGAGAAAGACCACCCGTTCATGAAAGAAGCCAAGTTGGACACATGGCAGAAACGGCTGATGTATTTCCTCAAGCCCGTCGCCCGGCACTTTGAGGTTGACGATGCGTCTCTTCTTGAAAGATACATGCGTCACAACCTTCCCACCCATGCTATGGAAGCGGGGTTGAATCCCCTTCAATTTATGCAGTTAGGAGAACAAGAACAAAATGGGAAACCAATCAGATGATTCTCTGCGGACCTACGAAAACAGTAAGCACTTAGGATTTACCGACCAGTGTCCTGATTGCAAAGGGGAGGGGGAAGTCCCCCTTACCGATACAGAACGCTGTGGCTGTGAGCAGCCTTGCTCCTGTTACAACTACAAGACCTGTGAGTGCTGCGGCGGGGATGGGAAGGTTGAAGCCACTCTCCCCGGTAGAGCGGGACAGGTCGCTGCCCGGCAAGCGGAGCTTTTAGACCGTCCTCCTCAGATGTTAGTTGGCACTGACGGGAGAGGTAAAGAACCATTCATCGTAAATGGCCGCTTATCCGAAATTCAGAGCGTTGTTTACAAGAACGTAATCGGAACTTCCATACCGGTCATCATCCGCCCGGCACCGCCCATTTCCCGCTGGCTACAGCGGAGGGAGAAGTTCTTCAAGATTCTGGATTGGTTGAAGCTCAAATGGTTCAACTTCAAGCTGCGTTTCCACCCGCAGGAGATTGATGACCCTCTCTATGACCTAATGAACGAGGATAGCATCATTCCTCCGGGAGAGTGGGAACCGCTGCAAGAGTTGGCACAAGAAGTAGTGGATGCTCCCGGTGGTGACCCCACGGAGCCTTCCGACCGTCCGATTAAGGAGAAATGATGTTCTATCATGTCAAGGTTACTGCTCCGGGTGGGCCTTACGTTTATGATGATGTCACAAGTGTTTCCTGTGAAGACGGGTACGTCATTGTGACAAGAGCAGATGATGTCAAATCACAGCATTACTTTCACGATAGTGAGTTGGAGTTGGTGGAAATAGCAGGTGAGGGGGTTTTTTGGACATGGACGAAATCTACCAGAAAGTAGCGGAGCATTTTGCCAAGGTGGTTGATGCTCTCTTTGAGAGCGAGGAGACCCTCAAGGCAAAGTTCAACGAGTTGTTTCCCGGCTTGGAGTTCGACCGTACTGACCACTGGGGCGGAATCATGTACCGGGTCTTCCGGGATTCTTGGCTGGAGGCCGGTCCCGAGGTTAAGGCGGAGCCAACCGGCTATGACCGGAGTGCGGTCCTCAAGAAGCTCACCACCCTGCTGGATTACAACCTCTTCACACAGGTGATGCTCAATCTGCAATCCTACCTCGGTATGGCGTATCAAGCTTTGAACGCTGAAAAAGACCTCAAGACCATGGAAGAATGGTGGAAGAACAACAAGCGTAGCCCCTTCATGCCGGGGTCGAAAATGGTGAAACTTTCCGCCAACATGACGACGGAGGATGAGAAGTTCAATCAGGACCTCAGCACCATCCGGTCATTGAAAATCATCGCCAACTTTACCCCCAACCTATCATGGCGGGTCAGCCCCAAGGGCAGCACCCCGGCGCTGGTAGACAGCAACAACGTTAGCAGCCTTGGTATCGGGGCGGACAGGTATCTTAAGGTGATGCCCGGCCTGCGGGCCTCTTACGTCTTTTGGGAGCCGGGCGGCGGGCCGACCATGGCAACCATTCCCCCGGCATCTTCCGACCACATTACGTTCCAAGCGGAGGGCATCCCGTACTTGTTCCGTTCCAAGTCGGGCGGAGAAATCCTCAATCAAGTTTTGTTCTCCCGCCGTCTGGCCTTCGGCATTTTCTGTGCTCACGATGTGGCGAACGAGACGTGCATCATCGTCCCGAGAATGAGTTCCATCCTCGTGGTGCATGACGACAACAGTTACAACCTGCGCCATGCCATCGAACCCTATTTGGATGGTGGTGTTATTCAGTTGGCAGAGGGGTCAAGAAGTGACCCCTCCCCAAAGGCTTAAGTCCAGTTCGGACCCAAGTGGCACATGTGGCAATCGGACACGTAAGGCCCGTTGCCGTTCGGGTCCACGCCGGTTAGATAACTGTAGGGCATGAAGAAATTTCCGTTATTCCCCCAGCTAGTTCCCCAGCTATTACGAACACACAATGCCCCATTCGGCAATCCGGGGAAGGTGAAAGCATCGTTGTATCCCCACACGCAGACTGCATGACCACCGAGAATCTGCTCACCCTTGGCGGGCATCACCATGATGCCAGTTGCCGTGGTGTTGGCGGACTCAAAGGAGGCGTAAACGAGGAAGCCAAGCTGGAATACGAACCCGCTGGCGAGAGCATTCTTCATGTCAGTGAGGGTGTTCAGAGCGAACACCTTGCCAATGCGGTGGAAGGAAGCGTCAGCAAAATCTTTCTTGGAGGGCTTGGTGGTGAAAGGTGTGCTGTACGGTTCATCACTGTCGGGGCAGGTTCCAAAGATTTGGCCGCTTACCATGGCAGTGGAGACTGTTGACCCGGCATCCTGACTCACATCGCCGTTGAGCAGACGCTCGCAGTAGTACTGGAACTGGGCACTGAGGACCGTAGGTTTCTTGACGTAGTTGATGCTGAGGAACTCCCGGACTTCCTTGTAGCTGAAAGCTGTGCAGGAACCCTCTTGTGCTTGGTCATAGACTCCCGGCATGGACGATAGGAAGCTTACGGATGCGGGCAGAGCTTCCATGGGAATGAGTTGGTGGTGGGCGGAATACGCCGGATGAACGTGCTGTATTTTGGATGGGACAAAATTGTACTTATTCCCCGTCAGCGGGGAGACAGGCACCTTGTGCATAGTTTCCTCCTCACTAAGGATGGCGGTAGTTGGCCGCTTGAGAATTTCCCTGAATTTCCTGAATATTCGGCGTATTATATAGAGACAGGCTAGCGTAAGACGTTTCCGGGTCACGGACAGAAAACCGGTGGAGGGTGGGCGCTCAGCCCCCTTGGTGTCCGGGTCACCTAAACCCCGGTGGTGGAGGGGGACAGTCGAACCGATATGGTTCCCCGGTCACCCCCGTTTGATGACATACGTTTCCCGGCTACGCAGAAAGCCGGGTGGGTACGGGGGCGGTCATTACCGCCCCTAATTCATCAGGAGGTGATTTATGTAGGATAAAGCCCTATAATCCAATCACTTGACTGAACACTTTTAATTGAGGTAGGGCAGAGGGGGACCATTCGGGTCCCCTTTCTGTTTCTCAGAACGATGGCCGGAATAAAAAATTCTGCAATATTTCGACTACCGGTGGTATTATATGAGTGAGAAGTAGAAGCACCGTTTGAGAAGTGAGTCGTTTCGTCCGTCGTTGCAGTAGACAGGACCGGGGGGCCTCAGTTACCCTCCTATTTTTTACGACCCCCCGGTGCCTGCGTGAGAAGAACATGAAGAACCTATCGTCCAACTCGTTATCCTCGCTGAGCTATAGTAGCTCATTGCTTAGCGGCCTCGTGTTGCCCGATGGGTGGGACGGATAAAGACCACCAAATTCGGGTAAGACGAGGCGGCTGAGAAGCCGCCTTTTTTATTCTGTAGGCGTGTCCGAGCGGCAAAGGAGACCGGCTGTAACCCGGTTGACCCATGTGGTCTACGCAGGTTCGAGTCCTGCCGTCTACACCAAAATTAAGGTGTGAGCGACATTTGTGGTGGCCTGTAAAACTTGTTGGAGAGAAATGAGACCATCATGAATTTCGCCGTGACAGTTTGAACACACTAATGCACACTTTTCAAGTTCTGGTAAGGTTTTTTTCCAAGACTTGAATAACCGACTGATTGAAAACTCCTTCTCTTTAGGGTTTATGTGGTGGAAGGTGAGAGAACGAAGGCAACGGTCATAACCGCAGATTATACACTTTCCGCCAAAATGGGCAACGGCTTGAGCTTTTATACTCCTGCGCCAGCCTGAGATTTTATTACGGTTTCGCTCTCGGTAATTTATTGACCGTTTGTATTCGCAAGAACCACAGATTGGACGACGACCGTCTTTTCCACCTGAGTTTTTGCTGAATTCTTCGATGGACTTAGAGTTAGAACAATCCTTGCAGATGCGGGTTGCGGGTACAATCATTGTAACCTCCATTAAAGGATTGAGTAGTTGAGATTTGCCGGGCTGGTGAAATTGGCAGCCGCAGCGGGCTTAAACCCCGCCGACCTCGGTCATGGGGGTTCGAGTCCCCCGCCCGGCACCAAGATTTGCGGTTGTGGTGGAATGGCAGACACGCCAGCTTGAGGGGCTGGTCCGGGCAACCGGGTGGAGGTTCGACTCCTCTCAGCCGCACCAAATTTGCGGGGGTGGTGGAATTGGCAGTCTCGCCGGTCTCAGAAGCCGGTCCGGGAAACCGGGTGAGGGTTCGAGTCCCTCTCCCCGCACCAAGATTACGCCGGGATGGCGGAACGGCAGACGCACTGGGCTTAGAACCCAGCGGTTAACAGCCATAGGGGTTCAAATCCCCTTCCCGGTACCAAGTTTGTACGGTGTTCGAGAAAACGGACAACTCGCCCCTTGAGTGGGGAGGTATGGGTTCGAGTCCCATCCATCGTACAGTTTGCGGAAGTGGTGGAATTGGCAGTCTCGCTAGGTTGAGAGCCTAGTGCCTGAAATGGCGTGAGGGTTCGAGTCCCTCCTTCCGCACCAATATTTGCCGCTGTGGTGGAACTGGTAGACGCACCCGGCTCAAACCCGGACGGGGAAACCCATGCAGGTTCGACTCCTGTCAGCGGCACCAATTTAACGCACGGTAACACCAGCCGTGTTATCGTGCAAATGGAAGGTTGGCAGAGTCCGGCTAATTGCACTGGTTTGCTAAACCAGCGTCCCCGAAAGGGGGCACACAGGTTCAAATCCTGTACCTTCCGCCAAATTTGGAAAGCGCTGCGCAATGGCGTGCAACCGGCTTTGAATACCGGGGCGTGGGGAGACTCACGGGGGTTCGATTCCCCAGCTTTCCTCCATTTTGGAGAGATGGCCGAGTCCGGCTTATGGCGCTCGCTTGGAAAGCGAGTATCCCGCAAGGGGTCACAGGTTCAAATCCTGTTCTCTCCGCCAGTTTGGAGGGTGCCGCTGAATGGTCAGCAACACGCCTCGAAAGCGTGGGTTGGGTAAAACCAAGGGGTTCGATTCCTCCTCCCTCCGCCATCTCCAAATTCCCCCACTTTCAGTATTATTCTATGCCAGCGTAGCTCGAAAAAGCGGCGTGCCGGTTCTGAGCCATGGTGATGACCGGTGTGGCCCGCAAATAACCAGCAAGGCGCACCGTTGATACAGGCCCGGAACTGCTGGAGAGCGTCAACTTCCTAAGTTGAAGGTTGTAGGTGGAAATCCTGCCGCTGGAGCTAACCTAATCCTTAAATTCCTTACAAAACAAAAAGGGGGACCATCGCTGGTCCCCCTTCTCAATTCCCGGCCCGATTACTTGGGCAAGGGCAGTGACTTGCCTTTGCTCTGGACGTTCGCCAGAACCGTCTCAAGGGCCGTTCCCTTGAAGATGCGCTCCAGCGTAGTTCCCAAGCCCTGCTGTTCGTTGATTGCCAACGGGGCAATCGCCGTAGCCAGCTTGCTGGCGAACTCGGTCTGACCGAGCGTGTTCATGGCTGCAACCAAGTCAGGCGTGATAGCTGCCATGCGCTTCTCGAAGAAACCGACCCGCTCCTCTTCCAAGCTGATGTCGTAGTCGTTCTCCATCTTGCGCCGGTCGAACACCGAAGCCGAGATAACGTCCTTCTGCTTCTCAGCCTCGATTTCCGCTTCCCGTGCCCGGACCGCCTGCTTGATGTTGAACTCCAACTGAGTCATGGCGGTTTCGGCTACAGCAGCGGACAACTCCCGGTTGAGTTTCTCCTTGGCTGTCCTTGCCTGAGTTTCGAGTTCGGAAATCTCAGTCTGGATAGCCGTGCTGCGGCGGACGTTCTCAAGCTTCTGCTCGTCCATGGACAGCTTGATAGTCGATTCCACCGCTGCGATTTGTCCCTCGCTCAACAGGTTGGCGATTTCGGCGTCAGCGATTTGCGCTCCGAGTACTTCAACGTCGTAAACCTCCATGCCGTTTTCCGGGAACAGACGGAACCGGCGCTTGTACGCATCCTTGGTGCCAAGCACGATGTCCCGGACCAAGGTAGCGGTGTCCTGCATGACTTCCCGGATGCCCTGCTTGTGCAGTTGACCCTTGAGCAGGGAGCGCATGTGGTCGCACAGGTACTTCACGTAGTTCTCCACGGAGAACCACTTGTCCTGATACTCCCGCAGGAAGTTGACTCGGTAGGACAGCCGCAGTTCGACATGTACCAAGTCCTTGGTTTCGACCCGCACGATGTCACTGACCAAGTTGTTGTCGATGCGCAGATACACGTCACGAATCAACTTGTCGGTGGTCTTCGGCTTGCCGGTGCTGAGTTCGATGATTTCAAGTGTCTCGTCGTACTCAAGCAGGACCGTTGCCGGACCCACGACTACCCGGCGATTGCCGGACTTATCCACGACTTGCACTGCCCAGCCGGTCCAGACGTTGATGCTGGGGATACCATCGTACTTAGTGTTAAGCGTCAGCATGGGCGGAGGCGTGTAGCTCGTGCCCCGGCGCATGGTTTCCCCGCCGTAGCCCTTGCTTCCCTGCGTGCCCCGGTTGATGCTGCGGCTGGCGTCCGCTGCCGCCGACAGGAGTGCAGACTCGGCGAGATAAGAAGCGGAGTTCTCGGACAAGGACCGCAGTTGGGCGTTGAAAGCGGCGGCTTCCTCGTTACCGGGGTACCACAGCCGGACCTTGCGGTCATCCAACACACGGCGGACAATGACCTGATTGCGGGGGTCGGGGAGGAAAATCTGCGGTCCGGTGACCGTCTTGATTTCCCCTGCCGCCTTGTCAAGGACGTAGCGGCCTTCACCCTTGGGGATGGTGACGCCGTAGTAGCGTTGGCGCTTGAATCCCTTGCCGGGGTCGTCGTATTCAATAAGGGCGTGCTCCGGGCGGGGGTAATAAATACGCTGTTCCTTACCCGTGGGGAAGAGTTCATCCCCGGTGTTGTGCTCCACCCCGTCTTCATCGGTGTAGTCGGCGATGACCTTGATGTATAGACCCATCTGGTCGTTCAATTCGATGGCCTTGAATTTGAAGGCTCCCCGCTGACTGTCGCCGTCATCGCTCTTTCGGACAAAGCGCTCGGTCGCTTCGGGGAACACAACCTGCGGTCCCCGCTCGTACCGCTTCTTGCCGTCTTCGTCAAGCAGGATGCAGTACTCCAGCAACTCCAACGTGAGGGCTTCACGAACGTAGATATTGTTGTTGTTGCTGTCCGGCAGAACCTCGAAACCGGTTTTCGGGATGAAGAAGCTGACTTCCGTGCCCTTGATGACGATTTGCTGACCGGGGGTCAGGTCTTTGGCTCCAGCGGCCTTGAGGAAATCCGGGCGGTTCTTATTCGCCTGCTCGGCGTTGTAGACCCGCACCACGAGGTACTGATTGGAACGCAGGTGGTGACCCGAGATGGCTTGGGCTACTTGTCCGGGCCAGAGCGGCATGGTTGCCGGGCCGAGGATGTTAATCTTGCGCCCGACTTCCAAGTTGATGGGGCTGTTGCTGCCCGCCTTGGGGAAGGTCAGTTCTCCCTTGTTGTCAGTGGCGGGGTTTTCGAGAACCAAATAGTGTCCCTCGGGGACCAGCGGATTCTGCTTGATGGCTTCGGTAAGCTGGACTTGGGTGAAGGTGTCGGTTTCCTTGTTGTAGGTGACCGGGCGGTCGTTGCCCGACAAAGCGAGGACATACGGCCCGGCGTAGACCTGCACGGTGCCCTTTGTGGCGTCCTGAATAAAGGCGTACTGGTTCTGGGCAAGCACTAGTTGACCCTGAATCTCTGGCATGATTCCTCCGCAAGTTTTCTAAGATAGAAGACCCAATCACAAAGGGTCATCACGAGATAATACTCACTTTTACGGATTATAACCGGTTTTTCTTTGCGGCCCGAGCCGGTATTATAGGGTATGGTTCCTACACACGATGACATGTTCCGGTATCTCGATAGCCTCAAAAGCCACGGGCAGAGCGTTCACGATAAAGACTCCCGTAAGTTGGCGACGATGTTTGCCACTACCTTGCACTACCCGCCAATGTATACGGATGCCCAAATCGTCGCTTATGCTCAATGGGCGGATGAGTGGAAAGAACAGACCAGAGTCGGCTGCGTTTGACGTATTATCGCTATGTGGTTCTAAATAGGAGACTCCATGGCGACGGAAATCAAAGCACCCGAAGCGGTCATTCTCGATAAGTACAGCATTTTCTTGGGCGGAGCCATCGACCAAGGCAAAGCGGCCAACTGGCAAAAAGAAGTCGTAAAGGCCCTCAAAGACCTTGACGTGGTCATCCTCAATCCCCGGCGTGACAACTGGGACGCTTCCATCGAACAAGACCCCGGCAACAAGACCTTCCGTGAACAGGTGGAGTGGGAAATCTCCGGGCAGGAGAAAGTGGACCTGCGGCTGTACGTCTTCACCAAGGATAGCAAAGCCCCCATCACTTTCTTTGAAATGGGAGCCTTCGGCACCGACAAGGATTCTGTGGCCTGCGCCGAGGACGGCTTCTACCGGCAGGGGAACCTCGATATCTACTGCCAGCATTTCAAAATCCCTATGTACCATGATTTTGATGACCTGCTCGCTGACCTCCACGAGGCACTTGAAGGAAAAGTGCAAAAGGAGGGATAGTGAAGCTGGTCTTCTCCGCTAAATTTCTAACCACCCCAAAATTCGCCGTCCTTCCCAAGCGCCCCGGCTTGGTGGGTCCACTTTTTCATGGAACCAATGAGGTTTTTGACAAGTTCATGCTCCCCGAGGATATCACTGACCACGGGGGATTGGGGATTCATTTCGGAAATGCCCGACAGGCTAATACCATGCTGGACTTTCTGGAACACGACAGAGAACGGTGGAATCCAGACGAAGCGGAGTATCCGCAGGGAGAGCCTGTCTACAACATCCACCCGGTCTACCTGAGAATCAAAAACCCCCTGCGGCTTCCCGACCTCGTAGAGTGGCACCCACGGGAAATCGGCAAACAGCTTTTCCGCCGCAAGGTGATAACGGCTAAAACGTGGGCGGCTTTCCTAGATTTGAGTTGGAAGAATCCCCCGGTAGGTCCCACTCGTACTCAAGCCTATGCCATGATTCGTAAGTGGATTGAGGAGGCCGGGTTCGATTCCGTTGTCTACAAAAACAAGTTTGAGGGCAGTGGAGACAGCTATATCATTTGGCACCTCGGTCAAATTGTCCCCGCCTTTCGCCGCCGTGGCAGCCTCACCAAAACCGCTGCAATTTGGAATAACGGCTGGATAACTCCGAGGGGTAGGTGGAAGGCCCTTGAGGACGGAGAGACGCACGCTAGCGCCCTTCCAGAGCGATTACGGGTACTCTGGAACGAATGGGCGGGAGGAGACAACCAAGCAATCAAGGAAGGCTGGATTCGGGTCATTATCGAAGAAGCTTACTGGGACCACAATAAGACCGGGAAGAAAATGGCCGATTTCAACTTTCAGACTTATGACACCAATACCCGGCAGCGGATACGCCGGGCGATTCTCAGTCTGGACCCGGAGATTGAGATGGTGGGGCTGGATTGTGAGGAAGTGCCGGGATTCGAGACCCTGACCGCTGAGGATGCTTTGAAGCGGGTGGGGTAACGGAAATATAAATCTTTCGACTTTCAGTATTATAGATGGGACAGCACGCATGTCCCAGCGGGCCTCCCAGCCCGCCATCCAACCGACTTTAAGTTAAGTCAAGCCCTTAGTCGGTGAGCTTAGAGGTGAAAAGTGGTGTATTCCCATCAATTTGCAGCAGCTATCAAAGTCAACGGCGTCGTTCTCCGTGAAGCTAGCGGTGAAGTCGCTGTACCCTTCGGCTCCGAATATGCAATCTATCTCAAGAACATGGCCTCTGTCCGGGCTATGGTGAAAGTGGAGATTGACGGCACCGACGTAACCGAGGGAAGTTGGCTCGTTCTCAACCCTAATTCCAACATGGACCTTGAACGGTTCATCCGTAACGGAAACTGGAACCAAGGCAACCGGTTCAAGTTCATCAAGCGCACCGGCAAGGTGGAAGAGCACCGGGGCATCAAGGCGGAAGACGGCCTTATCCGCATCGAATACAAGTTCGAGAAGATGCCGGACCCCGAGGTTCACACCCATCACTATGACCACTACCACCACACCTATGACCCGTATTATCCGTACTACTGGCCTACGTGGACGTGGACCGCTGGTGGAGTGACTTACCGGGGCACGGGTGTTTCTCTGAGTGCTGCCCAAGCCAACGGAGGCACGGTGGTTAACAACGCTCAAAACTTCAACAACTCCACCAACGTCCTTCGCAGCAAGGGTGCGCCCAGCGCTTCTCGCTTCTGCTCCTTTGACAGCCTTGGTGACAGCGACGGAATGATTGGCGGTCTCCATAAGTCCGCTGACTCCACCCATACCGCCAACGTCAACACCACCGGCAGTCTCCAGCCGGGGAGCAAGATGGAATCCAGTTGCTTCACCATGAACTTCTGTGATACCACTCCCGTGGCAGGAGCGGCTGGTGTGGATTATCGTGAGGCAGAGGTTTCCGAAGACCCCGGCATCACGGTCGCTGGCAGCAAGAGTGAACAGAAGTTCACCAGCGTTGGTTGGTTCCCGACCGAGAGCACTTCGCACGTTCTTGTCCTGAAACTCAAGGGCAAGACGAGCAAGGGTACCGAAGTCAAGCAGGCGGTCACCGTTAAGACCAAGGTGACCTGCTCCTCCTGCGGAACGGTCAACGACAGCGACGTTCGTTACTGCCCGGACTGTGGCACCGCCACGGACTTGATTTAACCTCTTGGCGGGTCCGCTAGCGGCAGATGGTAAGCTGCTAAGCTAGAAACCGGTGACGCTCGATTCTGCTGGACAGACCCGCCGAGGCAACCGATGTGCGGGATTATATCAAAAGTTAGAAATGATGTAATCCCGCATATCACAGGAGAGTCAAATGTTTCCCTATATACCCGGTGTGTTTCCGTTTCCGTACATTCCCCCTCGTCCAGTACCTCCTCCGTACCGTCCATGGCCTCGCCCGCCATACATTCCCGTGCCGGAACCTCCTTCTCCCGAGCGGCCCTGTCCTCACTGCCCGCCCCGGCGACCGTGGAAGGATTCCCGTTGCACCCTTAACAAGCCCCTGTGGATGGTCATCCCACCCGAAGGCGTACACATCTCTTGTCCCGTTCATCCGGGCGGTCATCACATTTTTGGTTCTCCAATAATGTGGTAAAAACTGGTATTATGTACCATGGGCTTAACCACAGAGTTGGATTTTTCCATCAAGCGCACCAACAGCTTGATTGGTGAACTGCAAGAGTTGGTCACAAAGAAGTGGTACGTCGTCGGCTATATGTTCAGCCCCGATTTCTCCAAGATTGTTCTCATTCGCAAGAACCGGCCATCATGGCAATGTGGATTGCTTAACGGAGTGGGTGGGAAGGTAGAGAAAAATGAAGACCCCCTCGGTGCCATGAGCCGGGAATTTTTCGAGGAGACAGGGGTTTGGCACACTGATTGGAAAACCATCTGCACTTTGGACTTCCCCGAAGCACGAGTGTGGTTCTTCTGGACCGTCAGTCCCGCCTATGACAAAGTTAAAACCCAAACCGACGAGTCCGTGGATATCCACGTGGTACGAGACCTGCAAGACTACACCGACTTGGTTCACAACGCCAACTGGATTATCGCTATGGCACTCTCATTCCAGCGGGGCGAGCGGGCAGACAGCTTTAACGTTAAGGAGATTTATAATGTTCGACCGGATGGGGAAGTTTCCTCCTGAGTATCGGGAGACGAGGTACATGCTGGAACCCCTGCACGTCGGGGTTAGTCGTGTGTTTGTACAGGGTGATGAAGAGAATGACCGGCTCATTGAAGACCTCAACAAAATGCCGCAGGTCAAGAATACCCTGAAATTGTATACCCGGTTAGAACACACCATGCGAGCCATGGTGATGAACCTGACAGCGTGGATTCTCCGGGACAGCAACAAGCATGAGACCGGCACCAAAACGGTCACAGAGACTCTGGCTTTGCCAGAGACGTGGTGGGATATGCTGAAACAACATCCGAAGTTCCCCAAGTGGTTTGTCAAACGGTATCCGCCCAAGGTCATCACCAAGAGCTTTGACTTCACGGTGAATTTTGAGAAGGAAATTCGGGTATGCCCGCACGCTGACATAGAATTCCGGGACCCCATGCACATGTACTTCATGGCCTTCGAGACACCTTCGGGTCCGATTAAGATTCCCCCGGAGGTAATTGCTGCGGACGGCTTCATTCACGTTGAAGTTTATGGAGACACCACCTGTGACCAGAAGCGGCACCTACAAGGATTCAGCGGGGAGATGGTCATCTACCCGACCTTCAATCGTGCCCGAGTCAAGATTCTTCTTGAACATGCCGATAAGGCAATCCGTTGGCTGAACTCCCAGTCTGACCTTCACTATGAAATCGTGATGCCCGATGTGGTGAAGGCGAAAAAAGAAAAAGAAACCTTCCCCATACATGACGGTGTTCCCTGCCCCAAGTGTGATGTAGGAACTGACACCAACGGGGATGGAGATTGTCTCTTCTGCGGTGGTCACAATATCAGTATGCGAAAGGACTTACTCCCCAAGTAGCCGAACGGTGACATTTGGGAAAGTAACCGAACGACGACATGAAAAGCATCAAGGTCAAGGAACTTATTGAACGTCTCAAGCGAGTCAACCCCGAGGCGGACTTTCAAGTTATCGCCCTGAACTACCCGCAGGAGTTCTCTCTCACTCACGGCGGCGGTGACGGTTGTACGGAAGCGAACTGTGACGACTTCGGCCCCTATATCAGTATGCTTCACCGGGGCGACGGCAGCTACATCCGGGGGCGTAGTGATGAAGTGGAACAGCCGAAGACCCACTACACTTACGATGAATTTGTAGACAAGATTGCCGCCACGCTGGAGGAAGTAGCCAAACAACCACCCACGGAGGAAACGTTTTGATTATCCGACTGGCAGAGGCCCACATTGAGGAAGACTACGACGGCGAGAGGATTCTCCGTCAGATAGAGAAGTATGCTCGCAACTGTTATAAGTCCGAGGCCAAGACCACGGACATGGATGGCACTAAGGCGTTCGTGAAGAAACTTCTCCATACCCTCAAACATGAGGGTATCGCCGACCACCACATGATTACCGTGCGGGTAGTCTGCGACCGGGGCATAAGCCATGAAATAGTCCGGCACCGCATCGCCGCTTACCTGCAAGAGTCTACTCGCTACTGCGATTATACCAAGGCAGGGCAGATTCAAGTCATCGACATCAAGCAGTTCATGACCCCGGCGCAGTTCGATGTTTGGACCTATGCCATGAATGAGGCGGAGAAGGCTTACAACGAGCTTCGCCGCTTGGGGGCACGCCCGGAGATTGCCCGGTCGGTCCTTCCCAACAGTCTCAAGACCGAAATCATCATGAGCCTGAACCTCACAAGTTGGCGAAACTTCTTCAAGAAGCGGGCCTGCAACGCCGGGGCGCACGTTCAGATGAAAGAGATTGCTGTACCACTACTCAAGGAGTTCCAGAGAGTCATCCCCGTGATTTTCGATGACCTTATTCCAGCGGAACTTCCGGCTTTGAAAGGGTAACATGTTTAACGAAAAATGGGACAGAAGGTTTCTTGAATTAGCCGCTCTTGTGGCTTCGTGGTCCAAGGACCCCTCAACGAAGACTGGAGCGGTCATTGTCAGCGCCCGCAAGTCTGTCGTGGGTGTGGGATTCAACGGCTTTCCGCAGGGAGCCAAGGATGACCCCGAGCTTTACGCTGACCGGACGTACAAATATGACCACGTAGTCCACTGTGAAATCAACGCCCTGCTCTTCGCCAATGGACCGGTCAACGGGTGCGTTCTTTACACGTGGCCTTTCATGAGTTGCATCCGGTGCGCCGTGCAAATGGCACAGGCAGGCATTTTCCACTTTGTGGCCCCCAACCCCTCCGCCGACGCTTTGACTCGCTGGGCGGCTTCCTTCAACGCCACGAGGAAGTTCCTCAGTGAATGCAACCTCGGACTGACCGAAATCGGGATGGCAGAAGACTATGTGAGGAAACCTTAACGGAGGTGGGTTTTGACTAAAGCGCAAGTGAGACTTAGCGAGATGACTCTCCGAAAGATTGCCTCGGGAGAGACGGTGACTATCCGCATAGCCGAGGTTGCGGAGCTTTCCGTGTCTTTAGCCCCACCACCCGGCAGTCCCCCGCAGCCTCAGACCGCTGGTGAGCGGTTTGTAGACCAGATATTCGGAAAAGACGGGGGAGACTTCGGTGATTTGTTTTCAAGCCTTTTCAGAAAACACCCACCCAAATAACAGATTTTGGACCCCTTATTAGGGGGAAATTATGGATTTCATGTGGATTGACGAAGACCGGCTGGCTACCCTTTACGAGGGAATGAGGATAATGGAGAGCCTCAGTCACGGAAAGGTGTGGGAGATGGAGATTTTCCTGTACGGCATGACCTCTGACCGGGGTGTCATCAGTGCCGCCAAGGAATCCATCATTGACCTTTTGGAGGAGTACTGGGACGAAGACGGTGAAACCACCCTTCGAGAGGAAGAGATTGCCCTGAACGAGGTTGCCATCGCTATCCACCTTAACTCCGACACCATCTACACTCTGTTGGGCAGGCACGGACTTGATGTCTATCAAATGGATTTTGCCTACCTTGGACAAGAGGGAGAAGGGGTCCGGGTCACCTCTTTCAGCACCGGAGCCGGGAGCCGAACCCGGCTAATGTTCAGCGGTCTCAAAAACACCGTCCTTGCCGAGGGAGACATTCATCTACGGGAATATTTGACCCAGCAGAAGACCGGCCAACCCATGAAAATAAATAAGCGAGTGGAGAGGGGTCAATCCGCTGTGGCTCCCCCGACCCCCACGACTCCGCAGGCTCCTCCCACGGGCGGGACTCCTCCCACGGGCGGGACTCCTCCCACGGGCGGGACTCCTCCGGTACAGAACATTGCCAGTGTTGTGGAGAAATTCCTTGACCGTCGCCGCTGAAATCCCGGATACTAAAATTGGCATCGCTCCCGTGATGCCTAATCACGTCAAAGTGCAGCTTCGCTATTTGACCAAGGAAGCCAAGCACTTGAGAAGCTTTCTCTTATCAGGATACACCGGCATTGGAGCACCCTACATGGAAGAGGTGTGCATTCTCATGCCCCACATGAGGGTGTTTCCCGTGATAGAGTGCTTTTTACCCCCCTTCGAGACCCTCAAGCAAGAGGGAGTGGTCCCCGAGGATGCCGAACTGCAAAGCTACCGCATCCTTGACCACGACGAATTAACTCTCTCCTACGTGCTGTAATTTTCCATAAAAACTGAGTATTTTAGATAGGAGGTCTTATGGGCAAATCTGCGTGTGAGCATGGTGCGCCATCCTGTAGTTGTGATGAATACCGGCACATTACTTGCCCGGAATGCGGGTGCTACGTTTGCGCCGGATGCGGCAGTTATGACCCCCGACTACTGGCTCCCGAACCGACCAAATATAAGGTTTGCCCGACTTGCAACGGGTCGGGGCTAGTTCCGATAATCGAGGAGACCAATGGCAACCCGTAAAAACAACGCCCTAGACATGGATACGTTGATTGACTTCGCCAAGACCTTGGCAAACTGGAAGGGGTTTTGCGTGCAAAGCGTCTCCGTCGCCAACCCCAAAGGAGTACAAGCCAAGCCTTGGGAGCTTAGCGGGATGCAGTGGGAATCCTTACAGACCTACCATCTGATAGAGGCACTACAGGTGTCCCTTTTTAATCACATGAAGATGGTGAGTGAGCTTCAACAATTCAAAGCGGTCAGGGGGAAGAAAAATGCTAAGTGACACTGCCTTAGTTGTCATCTGTATCATCGCCATAAGCGGATTTTTGTTCTTGGGTAGTACCCTCAGTCACCTGCTTAACTATCTTGAAGAGATACACCGGCAGGCGCATGAAACCGAGATGGCAAAACTCGGCCTGACTTATAACGACGACCTAGAAAGGTGGGTGCCCTATGGGCAAGGCGAAGAACAGCCTGACAAGCCGAATGAAGGAGAACTACGAACTCCGGTGCCGCCACTGGCTCCCGAGGCGTAGTTACGTCCTTATCCGAGTGGACGGCAGAAGCTTCCACACATGGACCAAGGGCCTAAACAAGCCCTATGACGTGGAAATGATGAAGTGCATGGACACCGTGGCGTTCAAGCTCTTTGAAGAGATTCCGGGAGCGAAGTTCGGCTATGTCCAGTCGGATGAAGTCAGTCTGCTCATCACGGACTTTGACAAGATTGGTACCGAGGCGTGGTTCGACAACTGCCAGAACAAGCTGGAGAGCGTCTCCGCCTCCATCGCCACAATGGCTTTCAATCGGGAAGTCATTAGGTATGCACGTGCAAATCTTGAAATGGATATCACTAAACTGGGGTCTAAAGCACCCGATGCCACGTTCGACAGCCGGGCGTGGACCATACCGGACTACGTGGAAGTGGAGAACTACTTCATCGACCGGCAGAAGGATGCCATCCGAAACTCCGTCACTATGCTGGCAAACTACTACGCCAGCCACAAGAGCCTGCTCAAAAAGAAGGTCAGTGACCGGCACGAGGTCATTCGGGCAGCGGGTGACGACTGGGAAAAACACCCCCTGCGTTTTCGCCGGGGCGCAGCGGTGTACCGAGTCGGAGGAATCAGTAACGGTGTAGCAATCGACCAAGACACCCCGGAATTCACCAAAGACAGGGGATACCTCAAGCGGCACATCCCCCGGCACTGGGCGGATGATTAGGGCTTAGCCCGAAGGCTCGCCGCTTCTTGACGAAGCCGCTTTGCTGTGGCAGCATAGCGGGCTGCCGTGTTGGGAGCCATAAGGTTCTTAACAACGGGGCCTTTGCTAATGCTGGCGGCGGCTTGCTCGTATCCGGCTGCCTGAGAATCCAAGGCGTTGGCACGAGCAAGGTCCTTAGTGGTCGCTGCCCATAGCGGGGCGGACATCAGAAGTGTCATGGCGATAAATCGAACGATGGTCTTCATGGAAATCCTCCTGAGAGATTTGATGTAAAAAAAGACGCATCGCCATGACGGAACCATAAGGGAATTATAAGGATTTTATGAACAGAGCCAAGCGGGTGAAGAAACTGTATCTTAACATCATGCAGTGGAAGACCCGGCCCGTCCACTTCTACGGCAATGTCCGGGACGAAGCGGGCAAGGAAGTACAGCTTATCCTCCGCTGTGGCAGCCGCAAACAGGTCATTGCGGTCACCCGAGCATGGATGAAAGAGGAGAAGCACCCGGAGAAGCTTGTCGTCAGGCGGGAAACTGAGTGGTTCTAGGGGGAGATATGGTCAACTGGGGAGGTATCAAAGAAGGCATGACGTTTCATGATATCAGTGACTTTTTGGCGACCAATCCGGGTCCCAAGGAAACGCTGGAGCTTATCGCTCAAGAGTTCACCGATTGTCCCTACATCGGGTTGGTCCTGCGTACTCTATATCACTCGGGCATAGATGTGGGGCTGAAACAGCGCCCGGAAACAGGAGAGGGGTGTATCCGGCAAGTGCCGCCCAAGGTGGAGAGTTCTAAAATGCTTCGAGCACTGGCTCTGTACCTGTGCCTGATGCATCGGGAGCAGGTTAAGTCCATCATCCAACTTTCGGCGATGCAGCCCCCGGCTCCCATCGTCATCACCAAGGAAACTTTGGATGACCCCCGGCTGATGTGGGTGAAGGACCTCCCACAGGTGAAAGAAGCCATGGGGAAGGCCGAGCAAAAATCAGAATAGGCAGTATCTATAAACATGGGCACAGAATCAGAAGCAACCGTAGCAAAAGATACGGGGTTCAAGCGAACCTCAAACGATAACACCGACTACAAAACCGGGGCAACTCGGGACACCCGCTCCATGAAGGGGTCCGTCGTAGAGATGCCGCAGGATGCTCTCTATCTTGTCAGCCGCATCTACGAGGATGGCAACCGGGGCCGGGGATGGCGCAACTGGGAATATGGGATGCCTATCGCCGACCTGCTGGATAGTTGCCAGCGTCACATCCGCCAGCATATCGCCGGGGACCGTAACGAGCGGCACCTGTCACAGGCGGGGTGGAACCTGCTCAACGCTATCCAGATGTCCATTTGGGTGATGTTGGGCACAAGGCCAGCCGGGCTGAATAACTTGCCGGACCATCGGCATGTATGGTTGCCCGGTGACCCCAACCCATGTCCCCTCTCGCAGCAAGAGATAGACTCCCTCAAGTTTTATGGGGTTATCCCCAAGGACTACGAGTGGAAGCCACAACCGGTCGGATATAATTGGCAACCGGATAAATAAAATGGAGGCTCAATGGACCGAGAACTGGCGGAAAAGATTGTAGGGAAGATACTATCCAACTTAAACGACCGTAGGGGATTTCACCTTGACGATGTCGATGAGAATGTCCTGAAAGAAATAAAAAAGTCTTGGGTAGAAATCGTACTCAAGGAATCGGGCTATCAAGGTCCTTAGTATGGATGTTACTTTTAAAGATGAACGAGGGGCCGTGCATTAGGTTACCTTAAGGAGGTTCCTAATGTCCCGCTCTTACCGAAAACCCTACGTGGCTGCCTGTGGTGTCGGCTCCTGCAAAGACGACAAAAGGATAGCTCACCGAGGTGTCCGCCGTTCTCAAAATGCTTGGGTACACCAAGCTCTCAAAGACCCCGAAACCGATATCATATTCCCCCACTTCCGTGAATGCCATTGGAATGATGTCTACAACTGGAAGCGTGATGGCAAGCAGCACTGGTGCTATCCCGATGCCCGTGCATGGGACCGTCATATGAAAGCGGTAAACAAGCTCTACCAGTACCCCTTTGAGATGCGCCCCGGATACCTAGACTCTAAACTTGAGTGGCCTCCCCGTTGGTATCTGGAGGCTCTACGGAAATAGTGGAAATCCAGTATTATTAGGTGGAGAATCATTGCTGCCTAAAGACCAACTCGAACATAATGCTTATTACACTGGCACCTGCCGGAACGCCAGCATTGCCCGATGGAATGCCGAAGGGGGATTTTTCATCCATTGGCGTACCAAGTTTAACGACACTTACCCGGAGTGCATCGGTTACTGGGTAGATGCGAAGCCGGGTGAGATTCGATTTGACGAGTTTCAACCCTTTGCCAAGTTGGATAACCCCCAATTCACTATTCCTTTGACGGAGGAGGAATTTAACGCCAGTGGAGGATTCGTGTATGGCATTCCCAACAGATGAAGAAGAGGAAAAACAAGACCGGGTATGCATCCGGTGCGGGAAAATTAAGGTAGTTTCGGAGGGAAAGGGTTGGTGGGATGACCATTGCCCCGACCCCACCAAGGATGCCACGAAGCCGATACCTCTGGAGAAGCTTGAGCATGGTGCTTACTACTATGGGTGGGGAAGAAACGGCAAACTAGCCCGGTGGGATTCCAACAGGAGGGTTTTTTGGTCCGTGCGGGCAAAGTTCCGCTACACCTACACGGAGAACGTGTATTACACCATTAGGCCGATGACCGGGGGGTTTGTACCCTACTGCAAGACGGAGAAACCGGTGTTCGAGTTCCCCATGGCGCACGACGGGTGGGACCCGCCGCTCGAAGAATAATCCTCAAAAATCCCTCTCACTGTGGTATACTGAGAGTGGAGGATATTATGCACACCGTCCTTGTCTTTCTGCTTGGTGGTCTGTCCTATGCCTTATTGGAACTCACCGTGGCGGCATCAGTTGCCCGCTGGTTTCCCGACAAACTCCATTATTTACAAAGCGTTGGAGATGCCCTCATCGATTGGTTCAGAAAACCCGCCCCTGACTTTTCCTGTGACACCAGTTCTGTAGATGACGAAGCCACAGAGGATGGGCCTTGTCAATGCCCGGTCTGCAAGGCAGAGTGGGCGGCGGCGTGCCGAAAACTCCCTGTTGGCATCAGTATAGTAATGAATGACGACCTGAAAAGTTATGGCGTTACTACCGGTCAGATTTTAGAAGTGCTGGCGGATGGGGAAGTTTACGAAATCGGCGGTAATCAGATTGATTCTATTGTCCAGCCGGTTCTTCGTTCTCAATTGGCTCCGGCGGATGACTTGATTCCCGAGGGAACCGCCGTGCGTTTTTACAACTCCAAAGATTGTATGACGTACAATAACGGTGTGACCTTCAAAGCGAGGGTTGACGACGGAAATCTTGTCTACACCGTGGAGTACGGGACGGTGGACGGCGACGTAAGCCAAGTGGAAGTGACTTCGGATATGATTTGGTTAAAATAAAGGGAGGAACTATGTTTGAGACATTCTTGAAAATGCTCGGTGGGTTCGTGTTGTTTTTAGTGTTCATGGTGTTCATCGGCCTCTTGATTGGGTTCCCTGTCAAGTGGATGGTGAACTATCTTTTCACTCCTGCAACCCTTACAGCAGTGTTCGGGATTGCCCAACTGACCTTCTGGAAAGCGTTCTGGCTGGCGTTTCTCTGCACCACCTTGTTCAAATCCAGTAGCTCTAAGTAAGGGGTACCATGGGTGAAGTGAGAGTCTCTCACGTAACGTGGCCCACCATGGGGTTGGACTACGGCTGGATGTTCGACATCCGGTCGGAGGATGAACTCAACGCCTATTGGAAAGCTCGTCGCCCCAAACAGGTCCGAGCAGCCTTTGTGGAGATAAAACGCTATCAGGATGCCAACAAGGTTGGTCCGAGCGAAATGTCCACGGATGGTCCTTCTCATTTCGTTAATGGTCTGGCGGTGGTCTATTGTTACCACGGGATGGCACATGAGCAATCATTATTAGAGTCCGCTTGCCAAGTGGACGACGGCATTATTAAGTCCATGCTGAATTGCATTCAGAAGAATGGACGGGTCTATATCCATCACAGCGGCTCTTACTTCGCTCACATGCAGGGGTTGAAGCTCTTAGAAACCCGTATGGTTAAGGGGTTCGAGCTTCCCGAGTGCAATAAGATTGAAATCACACAGTGGCCGAGAGGTATTCACTATTACGCCAAGGTGGATGGTGTGGAAGTGAACGTTCGGGGTGAGAACAAGTGGCTATCAAAGTTTTCCGCCGAACAAGCAGCCAAAGAGTGGATAAACCAAAAGATGAGGAGAAAACCATGAACCAGTTTCCCACAATCAAAACAGGCAGGGTGTTTAAGGTCGCTTTCACGGTTTGGGTCTTAGGCGCTCTTGCGGCCCTCGCCGTCAGTGGCGAGCTAGTGTATGTGGTAATTCACTTTATCAAAAAATTCTGGTAGGAGGAACTATGAGCCTTGTCATATCAGGCACCGGGATATCCCCGAGCAACGCCCAGCCCAAAGTGTTCCCTAATCTCGCCCGGCTCAACCGGGAGGAAGTCGGCAGTGGAGACTACAGCGCCATCTTCAAAGAGGTTGACGACGCCGTTACGGCGGAGTTGACCGCAGCGGGATTGCCTCTCAGCAACATGGCAAGGGGTGAGGGGATAGTTGCCATGCCCGATTGCTTCCGCTTCCGGGAGTGTGGCAACGGCTACTACAAGGAAGTCCCGACCGTCATCTATGGCTTCTGGCACCACTGGAAGTTCGAACGGGCGTGGTACTATTACCGGGCAGAGGGGGCTGGGATTCCCCCGGATATCGCCGAAGAGTTCCACAAGACTTGGGGTCGGCAGGTCCGGGTAAATGGACACTGCGGTTGCCCCTCCCCACTGGAGCAGAATGAAGGCTTCGCCATCGGCTCGTATCACATCGACACGCCGGAAGGAATGGCTGCTTTCGTTAGGCTTTTGAATTCCATCTACAAACCCCGACCGAAAGAGTAATATTAGTTGAAGGGGTGACCCGATGAAAGCAACTATTCCCGAGGCACCGATAAGGTTGGATGGATTCCCACTATGCGCACAGTACGACTGCCCGAACGAGGTTGTAACCAAGGGACAACCGTGCGGCCTACATGGTGGACCCCCAGCTATAATCGACATCATCCACCGTGACATCCACCGGCAGATACTAACGGCGTTAGAGGCAATGAGACGCTGCGCCGACTGTTGGGACCTGCGTTTGGATGAAATCCGCTGTATTCGGTGCTGTTGGTATCGAGGGTTGATAATGGGAATGGCGGGTATTGCCGAACAACTGGGGTGGGGGGAAGAGATGGTCCGCTACTTGGACCTGATTGCCCACCGCCGAGAATAGGGGCTTATGAGTATATGTGAGGGGACGTACAATTTTGAAGGTTTTGGTCACCGGGTATTCATCGACCAAGCCTGTTTTCGGGATGAAACCAAGGTGACTTTGTGGGGGGAAAATAACAGGCTCATCTCCACTCACACCATCACCGTATCCATCGACCAGCTTCGGCGCTTTCTGGTTCAAGTAGAAAAAGAAGCCGACGAGGAACGCAGGAAGCTGGAGGAAGCGAAGGCGGAATGAGCAACCCCATCACTGGCAAACAACTGTGGGAGATTTTGGTGCCCGCCTCGGACGGCAGGGGGAATCGACTCCTAATTAACCACCACCGGATATGGGACGAGAAAGTTCGAAAGCTTACAGGTGGGGGAATGACGATATCTGCCCCGGCAAAGGGCGAGTGGGTTAACGGCAAAGAGGGCAGCGCCATCCTCCGGGAGCCGATGATTCCCGTCAGGCTTCTCACCGACAGGATTACTATAGACAAGGTCGCCACTATGACTATGGAACATTACGACCAGAAGGCAGTATTGTACTACATGGTTTCCGACACCGTCTATATGCTGGAAAAGGAGTAGTATGCTAATCACAAAGACCAAAGAGCAGGTTAAGGCTCAAGCTACCCTGCTATCGGAGATGAAGCCCCGCATCCGCCGTTACAGCTTTTTCGGGGATGACAACTGGGCGAAAATCGACGTGCAGATTAAAGTCCTCGAAGAGGATATGAGCGAGGACGAACTCAACGATTACGTTGACGAACAGCAGGGAGAACTTGACCTGACTGACGACCAGAAGTACGAACTGTCCAGCGTTGGCTTTGAAGCCATCGAATGGCGGGACGGAACCTTGGACGAGCCGCCATTTGATGGCTGGAAGAGCTTGCTGCCTCATGATGAACCCAAGCCCGCCAAGAAGGCCATCAAGAAGGCCAATAAAACCAAGAAAAAGAGGTAACATGAAAACCGACCTATCAGATTTCAAAGGTACGAGTGAAGATATCAACGCCCTGCCGCAACGCCTCCGGGATTTCATTCACCATTTGGAGGCTAATTGTGACCCGGCCCACGTGATGCAGGAAAACTACATCCTTCGGGAATTGTACGGCGGGATGTGTGAAATCTTGGCTGATATCAAGGCGGGAATGTACGTCAGGTGTATCTACTGCCGGACCCTTTTTAAACCCGGAGACAAAGACACCCCGGAGACCATGGCAGAGAAAATAAAAAAGCACATCACCGAATGCCCCAAGCATCCCACAGGCATCATGGTGAAACGGTGCCGATATCTGGAGCGCCTCATCAAGGCGATGCAGCACGGTACTTTGAAACCCAATCAAGACCTGCCCGCAAAGGAATGCAGCCGGGCAAGCGGGCAAGTTCCGTGTGACGTTTGCGGACTGGAGCTTGACCATCACTTCCAACCGCTCCCGGAGTCCTGTCCTACGGTAGTGGAAGACTGTTATGGGAAATGGTGGAAGCTGTAGGAGGCATATGGGATTTATACTGGATACCAACGACCCCATTCTCGGATTGGAAAAGCGCCGGGAGTCCTTCAACATCTGTGACCTCCAGCGCAAGTATCCCAACGATACCGAACAGCCCGGCATAAAGGATGCGGACAAGTATCGGCAGGTCTTGGTAGTGAAGTCCGAACACATCTTCGCTTACGCAGATGGTGAGATTGAGATGTCCAAAGACTTTCTGCGCAGATTGGTGAAGTTCTTCGACGCACCAGAGCGCCGAAGGATGTTGGAAGATGACCTACCGGAAACTTCACCAATGCGGTGGTTTCCCAAGAAATGGGGGACATAATGGGACCCGTACAAGCGTTCAGGGCAGAGGTAGTCCGGCTGGAGAACGAGCTTATGTCAGCGAAGATACGGCTGGCGGAGGCGGAGTTGCGGTGTTGCCATGCGTGGAGTAAACCGGCGTATGACCCCATCATCCACGAAGCGTACCATATCGCTGGCGACCCGCCCGGCACCATGGGGGTTGACCGGCAGCTTCCCATGGATGTACCCCGGCAGGAAATCCCCCGCTGGAAAAGAACTTGTAGCTCCTGCGGGATAACGGAGACAACGCAGCAAATCAGAGAGGATATCAAAAAGGTACCGGTGTTCTAATGGAATTCTACGGAAAGCTCAAACAAGCGCTCGTGGAGATTGGGGAAGTTGACCCTAATAGCCTGATTCTCGCTTTTGCCTCGGGAAGCTGGCAGCATGGTGCCCGGATGGACGACAAGGCCGACCTTGACGTGTCCGGGGTGTTCGTGGGTCGCCCGGAGGAAGAACTCCAGCTTGACAACGAGAACCCTCGTAAAATGGGTCATGCGAGTGCTAGCACGGCAGGAGACAAGCGCAAGAACACCAAGGCGGACGTTGACATCAAAGCCTACTCTCTACGCCGCTGGGCGGGTCTGGCGCTTAAAGGCAACCCTTCGGCACTTTCGTTCCTGTTTGTCCCGGACAGCATCAAGGACATGTCTTTGGAGCCGAAGGCACGTTGGCCATGCCCCTATGATGCGCAGCAGTGTGAGTATCCAAGCTGCATAAGCGACCATGAGGGTTACCGGGACAGCACGTGCGTGAGGCGTAACCGGGAGGCGCATACAAACACGGTGTGGGACACCGTGATTCTGCCCAACACCAATGACTTTCTGTCCGCCCGAGCGGCGAAAGCTTTCATCGGTCTGGCGGATAACCAGTTTCACCGGATGCTTGGAGAAGGCACGGGTAAACACGGGACCCGGAAAGCCGAGAAGGAAGAATACGGCTACGACCCCAAAGCGGCTATGCACATGATTATAGGCATTCAAGAGTGCCTTGAGCTTTTGCGGACCGGAAGGATGACTTTCCCCCGCCCGGAAAAGACCCTATTGCTTAACATCCGTACCGGAAAACTTGGTCTAAAAGGTGTATTAGACCTATATGGGGTTTTGCGGGATGAAGTGCCCGAGGCGGAGAAGAACACCCCGCTTCCCCCGGAATGTGACCGGGGAAAGGTCAGCAAACTCGTTACGGGGGCGATATTGCAGCATTGGAAAGAGAGGAAGTGGCTATGAGGGCATCGGAAGCAAGGGCACTTGCCGAGACCAATGCCGAACGCATCGCTCGGAAGAAGGCGGAGGAGTCCGCCAAGCGCAAAATTCAGCGGGCGACTGCGTGGGAAAGAAGGCGGAAGGAATACTACGCCAAAACCCTCGAAAATATTAAGTGGCATATCGACGCCTACATCAAAGACGGTGAAACAAAAATTGAAGACTACCGGCTATCCACGGAGAATGATAGTGATGGCCTCCTAGCCGGGGAACAGAAGTTTTTCAAAAACTTTGAGTTTGCCGTAGAACTAAAGAAAATCATCGCCAAGCTGCGCCGGGACGGCTACAAAGTAACGGTTAAAGCGGGGTCGGTACAGCATGACGACAGTGCCGCTTACTTGAACAGCGGTGGTGAGTGCGGCTCCGAGACCCCTTACTACATGTATCACACTTGGCTGGAGATTTCGTGGGAGGGAAAATGAGAATCCTTAATGTCCGAATGGGACTGGCGACCAACTCCTCCAGCATCCACTCCATCATCCTCATGGCCCCGAAGCACTACCGGAAAGTCAGGACCGACGAATACTATGACTTTGGGTGGAGTTTCTTCACCGCCGCCAACATTCGCTCCAAGACTAACTATCTTGCCTACATTCTGCGTGGAAATCTGAATGCCGCCATTGGTGAGGAGAACGCCGCTGTCATCATCGACGCCCTCTTCGAGTCCAAGCACGGGGGAAGCTACTCCAAGGAGATTGAGGAGAACGGCTACGGCGTGGACCACCAAAGCTTCATCGGTCTCCCCCGCAACTGGGATGGTCAAGGAATTAACCTTGACTTCTTCAAGGATTTCAAGGATTACATCGTTAACAACCCCGTCGCTATTCTCGGCGGTAACGACAACACCGACGAGTCGCACCCTCTACGGGGTGATGGAAAAAGTCTTGACCTTGGTATTTTGGAGGATGGTGAATATGGTACCCTTGTGGCAAGAAAAGACCACTGCGGCAGGGATACTCATTGGGTCCTGTTCAACCGGCACAATGGCACCAAGGTTCGCCTGACCTTTGACCACTACCCCAATAAAAGGGGCACCAGCAATCCCATAGATGAGAAGACCTTTGCTGCCCGCAAGTTTATGTTGGGTCCGATTAAGCCTTTCAATAAGGCGGCGGCTCCCGAGCTTGTGGACATTAAAATCACCGACCATTGTACCATGGGGTGTGAGTATTGCTATCAGAGTAGCACGCCAGCCGGGCAGCACGCCGACTATGACAACATCAATCGCCTTGCTTATGCCCTCGCCAGAATGCGGGTATTCGAGGTTGCCCTCGGCGGCGGCGAGCCAACAAAGCACCCCAAGTTCTTGGGGATTCTTCGCACCTTCCGTAATTATGGAGTCATCCCCAACTTCACCACTCGGGACCTGATGTGGATGTTCAACAAGAAAGATGCACAGGAGATTGTCAAGACCGCTGGTGAGTTCGCTTATTCCGTGACTACAGGAGCAGACGTAAAGCGCCTTGGCAGGGCCATTGAACGAGGCAAGTTCCGGGAGCTTCAACCGGAGAAGGAGTTCTCCGTCCAGTATGTCTTGAACACGGGCGGAAATCTCTACGATGTTTTAGAGGAAGCCCGCAAGAACGATTTCCGGGTTACCCTCCTCGGCTACAAGCGGGTGGGATTCGGGAAAGACTTCACCCCCATTCCCGAAGACTGGATGAAGGCGGTAGCCCAAGCCAGAAAAGAACGTAGTTGGGTTCATATCGGCGTGGACACCGCCATCATCAAAGAGCAGGGAGAACAAATCAAACGGGACCTGAACGTCAGCGAACTGCTCATGACCGCCGAAGAGGGCAAGTTCTCCATGTACATCAATGCCGTCAATAACACCATGGGTCCGTCCTCCTACTGCTCACCGGACGAGATGGAGCCGATAATCAGAGGGCAGGGTAAGACCACGGAGGATTACATCCGGGAGAGATTCATCCGATGGTAGTTCGAGGTATGATATGAAAAGACCAAAGTGGGCCTGTGCATTTTGCTACAGACGGCTGTATGTGAACATTCTTCCCAAGTCTTGGGACCTCGTGTGGCAGTGGGCCGTATGTCCAAGGTGCCAGAAACGGGTAAGCAAAAACGGAGGCTATTGGGTCGTGCCAAGTGGTGCCTACCGAGGTAGGAGACGCTGGCCCAAGAGGTTTGCATAGGAGCGTATGGAAAAACAAAGAATCCTCATCACAGGTGGAGCGGGTTTTATCGCCCACCACCTCATCGACCACCTTATCCGCAACACCAACTGGGAGATAGTCATCCTTGATAAGCTCACCTACGCCGCCAACGGCTTCGACCGGTTGCGGGAGATAGGGGCTTATGGGCATCCAAGGGTCACCGCACACCCTGTGGACCTATGCTATCGCATCGGCGAGGGACTGGAGCGGGAGATTGGACACGTGGATTACTTCGTCCATATGGCGGCGGAGACGCACGTGGACAACTCCATTGCCAACCCCCGTCTCTTTGTAGAAGCGAACGTGGTTGGAACTTTCGAGATGCTGGAACTTGCCCGCAGGCTCACCGGCCTTAAGAAATTTCTCTACTTCTCCACAGACGAGGTTTTTGGACCGGCTCCTGATTGCATGGAATACAAAGAGTGGGACGGTTACAATTCCAACAACCCCTACGCCGCAACCAAGGCAGCGGGTGAGGAGCTTACTCTCGCTTGGGCGAACACGTACAAGCTGCCCGCATTCATTACTCACACGATGAACGCCTTTGGTGAGCGCCAGCACCCGGAGAAGTTTATCCCCAAGGTCATATCTCACGTCATGATGGGAAAGACAATACCCATCCACGCCTATCCAGATAAGAAGCGTTCCGGCAGTCGGTTCTACATACACTGCCGTAATATCGCTGACGCCGTCCTGTTCCTCCTTGACCGTGCGGATTTCCGGGAAAAGTATAACATCGTCGGGGAGCAGGAAGTGAATAACCTTGACCTTGCCAAACGCATAGCCTCCATCATAGGCAAGCCACTCAAATATGAACTTGTCGATTTCCACTCGGCCCGCCCCGGTCATGACCTACGCTATGCCCTCAACGGCGGGAAGATGCGGGGCATGAACTGGTTCATACCAATGCGCTTCGAGGAGAGTCTCACCCGCACGATTCGCTGGATGACCCGCCCGGAGCATTATAGTTGGCTGGATTTGGGGACTCATGCTGCTGTGGCTGGATGACATCAGAACACCGCCCCACGATGACTACACGTGGGCAAAGACCGCCGAAGAAGCCATCAGTCTGTTGGAAACGGGTCAGGTGGAGTATGCTTCACTAGACCATGACCTTGGCTTTGGCGGGTCCGGCTATGACGTGGTTTGCTGGATGGAAAGAAATGACCAATGGCCGGTTAATGGGGTGGATGTTCATTCCATGAATCCAGTGGGCAGGCAGTACATGATGATGGCTATTAACAAGCACTATGGGGAGGTACGAAGATGAGACGCCGTGAGTTTTTTTCTTGGTTAGGAGGAGTGGGGGCAGCCGGGCTGATGGCGGAGAACCTCAAGGGGATAATCCTTCCCATGAAGCCCAAAGATGAGGAAGCCATCATGCTTTCCGAAGACCCCAATCCCCACGACTTCATCGACATCAGTTATCATTTCCGTAACAACCTCGAACACCGGTTGTTCCGGGCCTTCTCCCTCAATGACTGCAACCTGCGGACCTACTACGGGCGGGTGTATATGGCAAGCCTCATGACACCCATCGTGAACCGGTATATGCAGGTGTGGAGAGAGCGGACTGGCATTCATCCCGTGGTGCGATTCGGAGACAATTTCACTCAGCCGACGCCCATCAAGTTCAGCACCATCCAAAACACCGAGGATTCCTATCGGCGGATGATTCTGGTCGCTGAGTATGTGGGAGACTCCATCATGGTCCTTAAGGAACGGGAGCGGCTTAGTCCGCAGGGGAGCGGGGGCCTCGTTACCGTTGTAAGCAGCAACGACAGACCGGACATGAGAATCATTAATTTTGACATCACTACCGCTCCCGTGGGGAGTGTCCATGGGCGCTAAAGTTTCAAGACGCAAGTTTCTGTGGAGCCTGTTCGCTGTTCCCGTAGCGGCTAAGCTTGCCCCGGCGATTAAGTTCCTCCCCCCTGAGTCTTCGGCGGGCAACATCACCATGAAGACACTGGAGGATGGCTTACGTGCGTGCTGGAGGCAGGCGGCATCCCCTCAATACATCTTTGTTCCCACGATGCCGCTTTACTCCAACCCGGTCATTGACCTCAGCCAGCTTATCCGAAGTTACAAGGGGAGTTCCGGGGGCAGGTTTGATGACCGGTGGGAAGCCCTCGGACAACCCTTAGCGCAATACCGGGGATATCAGGAGATAGCGAGGCAGTGTCTCCACATTGAGCCGTTGCCGAAAGGAGCTTATGCCTACCTTGATTACCGGGCATCTATACACAATGAAGCCCGAGGCTGATTACGCCATATCCACATACGGCTCGGAATTGGCCGGTGACATCCTGAATTGTGCTGTGTGCGGAAAACCGTGGGACGAACACCTCAAAAAGGAGACTGGTATGACGAGAGAAGACGTATTCAAGATGATTGCAAAGGAACGGGAGTATCAGGACAAGAACTGGCCCCGTGACGATAACCCCTTGGTCAAGCAGTACGTCTACGCCGCCCCCCACATCTATCTGTTGAAGGCATACGCCGCCAAGACCAAGGAACTGTGGGTAAAATCCGTTGACGAGACCGACGTTCTGCGCAATCTCGGCAAGATGGCGACCATCGCCTACCGGGCGATAATGGAAATCAAGGGGACGACCGGGACATGGTACACCACGGTGGGAGCAAAAGACCTGATTGAAACCGAGCGCCGGTATCAGGACATGAAGCACCCCCGCACCAAGGACAACGCCGGTCAGTACGCTTTCTCCGCTCCTCACGCCCTATTGGTGGACCGCTACATCGTCTTGGCGGAAGAGGCATGGTCGGCGGGCAACCGGGATATGGTGCTGCACCGGATAGTCCAGATAGCAGCTATCCTCGTCCGGGCGCTGGAAGAGATTGAGGGACCGAATCTTCTGTCTATCGGGCTTCGTTGAAATCCCGCTGCCCGGAATGCCGTCTGCACCTCTGGCATTGCCCTCACTGCCACGGGGATTACTGCTACATGGTGTTCTGTGAGCTTAACACTTATGACCTGCACCGGGCGATGTGCCCATGGTTCGCCCACCGTAGCAAGACGGATGAACCAATTTACCAAGCACGGATAGGTCGGCTAACTGATGGAAATCAGACAAGTTACCGGGGACCAAAGTTCGGTTCACAGTAAATAAATGGCCGGTTAAAAAAATCCTGCATAAAATCCTCAAACCGTGGTATTATGTAAGTGAAGGAAGAAAACGAACTACCGACCCCATACTTGTAGGGGTAAAATTGAGGCGGGGAGCCGGACGATATTGTTACCCGGTCGGCCTCACAAGATTCCGGCCCGCAAGGGCCACCAGTTTGAGGGGGCGAAAGCCCCTACCATTTTACGCCCCGAAAGGGGCACCATTTTGGAGAGACATGCGAAATAGGAAACCCAATCCGATGCAGTGGCAGCCTAAGCGGCATTTTAGCCGCCCAAGCTTCGGTGGGCTTCCGTTTGCGCCCTAAAAAGAAAGACAACGCAAACGCACTTTGACCCACCGATGAAAGTTCCGGTGGGTTTTTTGCATTTATGGTGACTGTAACTCAGTGGCAGAGTGCCTGACTGTGAATCAGGATACGGGGGTTCGATTCCCCTCAGTCACCCCAAGTTTGGTGAGTGAACCCCACAGGGTACTTGGACTGGTCCGAGGGGGGCGGGGGCAGCCCGCTTCGTCATTCACCCCGATATATGGTCCCGTAGCTCAGCCCGTATAGAGCAACTCCCTCCGAAGGAGAAGGTCGTCGGTTAAAATCCGACCGGGACTTCCAGATTAGGCCCCTGTAGCTCAGTGGACAGAGCGTCCGGTTTCGACCCGGATGGTCGCAGGTCCGAATCCTGTCAGGGGTTCCAAGATTGAACGAATTAGATATGCCCCCATGGTGTAGTGGAGAACGCACATCGCTACGAACGATGAGACAGGGGTTCGATTCCTCTTGGGGGTACCAGTTCTTGGTTACGCTGTTTAGTAACCAAATTATTGAATTCATAAGTATGGACTCAATAATTAAACAATGCAGGTTTTGCGGCAAGGATTTTGAAGCCAAAAGAAGTGATAGGATTTTCTGCTCTAAGTTATGCGGTGTGAGAGACTGGGAGAGACGAAGCCCCAAAAGAGCAGCGAGACCTGAGCATGTAAGGCAATTTCGCCGCCGCATAAAGTTGAAGGCAATTGAATATAAAGGTGGAAAATGTGTAATCTGTGGGTACCACAGGTGCATAACCGCAATGAAGTTCCACCATTTAGACCCGAATACTAAGGAATTTGGTATCAGCCGGTACGGGGTCACAAGGTCATGGGAGGCGGTTAAGGCTGAGTTGGATAAATGCATTCTCGTCTGTGGAAACTGCCATGATGAGATTCACGAGGGAGTGACAATCATCCCTGAAGAAGTAAAGTTTAACGTTCAGGAGTAGCCAAGCGGTAAGGCAGCGCACTGTTAATGCGCCTATCGGGGGTTCGAGTCCCTTCTCCTGAGCCAAAATTGTTAGTGCGATACGGGAGGCGAATACACCTCGGCTGGCGTCCTAGCCAGTGAATGTCCGTGCGAGTCGGGCGGCACTAGCCAGATGCCCCGTTAGTTTAACGGTAAAACACTCGCCTTTTAAGCGATGAGAGTGTGGGTTCGATTCCCATGCGGGGTACCAAAAATTTGGAGTCGTGACGCAGATGTGGTTAAGCGTAGCCGCCTTTTAAGCGGACGGTCGTGGGCACCCAATCCACTGGCTCCACCATATGCCCCGTTAGTTTAACGGTAAAACACTCGCCTTTTAAGCGATGAGAGTGTGGGTTCGATTCCCATGCGGGGTACCAAAGATTGTGCCGCCGTAACTCAACTGGACAGAGTACTCGGCTCTTACCCGAGGAGTTGGAGGTTCGAGTCCTCTCGGCGGTACCAAATTTGGGTCGGTAGCTTAACTGGCAGAGCAGGGGCCTCTTAAGCCCAAGGTTGAGGGTTCGATTCCCTCCCGACCCACCAAGATGCTCTTGAGAGCGTATTATAGGACTTAACGTGCTCTCAAGAGATGGTCAGGTAGCTCAGGTGGTAGAGCGCTACCCTGAAAAGGTAGGCGTCGGCGGTTCAACTCCGCCCCTGACCGCCAAGATTTGCCTCTGGAGCTAGGATGGTATAGCGCCTGCCTGAAGAGCAGGAGTGACCGGTTCGATTCCGGGCGGAGGCACCAAGTTATAGCGGGGTAGAGAAGTCTGGTATCTCGTGAGGCTCATAACCTCAAGAACGCCGGTTCAAATCCGGTCCCCGCAACTTCGCAGAGGAGTGGATGTGGACACATAAACCACACCAGCCTCATAAGCTGGGAATTGCGGGTTCGACTCCCGTCTCTGCAACCATATGGCGGTGTAGCTCAGTTGGCTAGAGCGCTCGTCTCATAAGCGAGAGGTCGAAGGTTCGATGCCTTCCACCGCTACCAATGTTGCCCGTGTATGCGAACAGGCACAGCGGCGTCTAACGAAGGAGCGTCCCGGTAGGAGTGATTTGCGGAGGAACCGAAAAGGGCGGGATGCCCGGAAGCCGGGGACAATCCGGCTACCCTACGGGGTGTAGGGAATCACGTTATCGCCTATCGGAGCAACCCTCGCAAGGGGTTGTATGCGGGTTCGATTCCCGCCACGGGCACCAGTAATGGGCAGGAGGTTGGGGGTGTCTAGTCCCCCCTCGCCGATGGGGCGAGTAGCTCAATTAGAGTAACGTGTAGAGCACCTGCTTGTCCCCCAAGAAATTGGGGGACCGCTAATCGGAACCGCAGGCAGTTGCACAGCGGCAGCCCGGTAATCATCCGGGTGTAGCGAGTCGGCATACTGCGGTTTCCCGAGTTTATCAGGGTGTAGCTCAGCCCGGTGGAGCACCAGTCTGGGGGACTGGGGGCCGCAGGTTCAAATCCTGCCATCCTGACCATTTTACGGAGTGTAGCTGGACGGTCAAGCTCATGCTTTGGGAGCATGTGACCTCGGTTCGATTCCGAGCACTCCGACCATTTTGAACGAAATGAATAGCCGTCAGGGTGTAGCTCAGCCCGGCAGAGCGCTGGTTTCGGGAACCAGAGGCCGAAGGTTCAAATCCTTTCATCCTGACCAAGTTTACATCGGCGTAGCTCAGCTAGAGAGCGCTCCCCATTAGGGGAGAGGTCAATGGTTCGATTCCATTCGCCGGTTCCAAATCGTGGGGTAGAAGCCCGCTACCAGCCGATGACTCCATTTGAGTTGACAAGCAACAATCGGGAACAGCGTGGCCTTGGACGGTGCAATGCCGTCCCCAAGTTTTATCAGGGTGTAGCTCAGAGGAAGAGTCCCGGTTTCGGATACCGGTTGTCGGAGGTTCGAGTCCTCCCACCCTGACCAAGATTGTTCCGGGGTCGGCTAATGGTAGGCCGCTGCGCTCTGAACGCAGATATCGGGGTTCGAGTCCCTGCGCCGGAACCAAGATTGATTCGTATGTCAGCTTTGCCCCGTAAGGGCTAAACGCTAATACGAATGTTCCGAGGTGGTGTAATTGGCAACATCCCTGATTCTGAATCAGAAGATTGGAGGTTCGAGTCCTCCCCTCGGAGCCAAGCTAGCCCGGAAAATGTGGGTTCGAGTCCCACCGGATAATCGCATGGAGTAGCCTTCCCGTCAGGCAGAACGCCCCCAGCGACCCGTCATTCAATCGGTAGGATACCGGGGATTGATTCAGGGAGAAGGTTGCGGGTTCGAGTCCCGTCGCCCCGCCATGCGGGGCGTAGCTCAATGGTAGAGCGTCTCCCATGATGCAGCCGGAAAAACGGGGTTCGATTCCCCGTAGGTCATGGTGCAGCGTAGCCTCATGGTAGCTGTGACCAAGATAACCATGGTACCCTTGGTCTTGACCTTCGTTTATTTGGATAAGACACCGGCGTGAGTTTTTGGGTGAGTCGTCCAATTGGATAGGACTGCGGTCTCCAAAACCGCCAATAGGGGTTCGAGTCCCTTCTCGCCTGCCATAGGAGCGTCGTATAGCGGCTATTATGCTGGTCTCCAAAACCATGCGACGGGGGTTCGAGTCCCTCCGCTCCTGCCAAAATTGCAGTATTATAGAATACAAGAGGGTCTCAGATGTGGGTTAGAACCCCACCGGAGTGAGTAAGTCCTCCGTCGTCCAAGAGAAGTCGAATGGAATTAGGAAGTATGGTTCCCGACTGGTTAAGACGCTGACCCTCTTTTTCTTTTTTGGTGGTATTACTAAGAATGGCGTGCAAGGTCCCGTAGGGTCGGTAAGACTGATGGGAACGGTTGTCATGGCAGAAATCGGGATACCGTGCCTGCACAAGCGGCTTCCGGGCGACGAGGGGGACCGGTCATATACCCCGTAGAGAGCGAAGCCAAACCGCCAGTACGCTGGCTGCACGCCGTTGGGTTTAAGTTGGTGCTCCTGACCGACCTAAGTCTCTGGTGAGTTGACATAACCGGGGGCGATGTCTTAAGGGCGTGGTCACAGGGGCGCTGTTCGGGCGGGGTGAGAGCGTTAGGACAACGCAGTGGGCCTCGGGGTGAGACACCATAAGAAACCCGACCACATCAACCCGTATGGTGTACGGCAATGAGACCGGCCAATTCGATGGATATGAACCTGAGAGAAGACCGGTTACACCCCGCCCGAACCCTACAAGCTTGACTCGCCGCCTAGTCCTATGGGCGGATACCGGAGTGCGAAGAGCGATGGACGGCTATAGGGGTCGTGCGCAGGCTTACCGGCAATTAGCCATCGGTCACATTCGGTGTGGCGGCGAGCAAGGTTTAACGGTTTTTCGGAATCCTTAGATAAGGAGGCTCTATGGGATACGCTGACGTACTTGTACTAGACATGAACTGGATACCCGTGGGCTTCATGGGCTGGGAGAACGCCGTGAAGCTCATGTGGGAAAACCGTGCCAAGGTGGTTAAGGAAGACGAAGGGGGCAAGGTTCTACGTTCTCCCTCTCTGACGATTGGGATGCCTCGTGTTATCGTGGTTCGGAACGCATGGACCCGGCGCAAGCGGATGGCTGTACCATGCACCCGGCGAAACTTGCTGGTGCGTGACAATGCCGAGTGTCAGTATTGCGGTCGGGTAGTGTCCACCCACGAGTACACACAGGACCACGTTATTCCGCAGTGTCAGGGCGGAAAGTCCGAGTGGACTAACCTCGTGGTCTGCTGCATGAAGTGTAACAAGTCGAAGGCCGGACGTACCCCGGAGCAGGCGGGCATGAAGTTGCTTAGCAAGCCCGTTGAGCCGAAGGCAAACGACCCCAAGTACAACTTCAAGCTGCACATAAACAAGATGCGGCCCGAGTGGAAGGAATGGGAGTCGTGGCTGTACTGGAACGCTGTAATCGACAAGGAGTAACATGCGTTTCCAAACCCTGATTGTGTTGGCGGCGGTATTCGCACTGGCGGTAGCGCTTTTGTGGCCTGTAAAACGGCCTACTCGCCGCCCGCCGCCGACAAATCAGGCACCCACGCAAGTCAAGGTCGATGACGACGATGTTCCGTGGGTTTATTCTTTGGTACTTGACGAGGAAGAGGAAACAGTTCAGTCCTCCACATCAGAGGAGGCTGCGCCATCAAATGAAGCCGGTGAAGGTGAAGGTGATGCTGGCGGAGATGGCGGCGGCGATGGTGGAGGAGGAGATTAGCCCCCGTGGTCGAGTGGAATGAGGCATCCGCCTTCTAAGCGGAATAACGTGGGTTCGAGTCCCACCGGGGGTTCCAGTTTGCGGTGGATTTGTTGAAGGGAAAATATGAAAACTGCATTCCTGTTTTGTGCCCCCGATGTTCCGCCATCGGAGATGAAGAAGCTTCGTAAGTGGCTTCACAAAGTACTCGGGAAAAAGGTTCGGTTCGTTGCTGTGAACTACAACGTGAATGTAACCACGCTGGTTCACAAGTAAGGTTTGCCCTACAGCCGGGGCGGGGAAGCGAAGCCAGCATCGTATGGCTGGACAAGCAAACCCCATGGGCGGCAGGATAGGCGAGAGTTGAAATAGCCGCCCCTATGCTCCCGTAGCTCAGTGTATAGAGCGACCGCCTCCTAAGCGGTAGGTCGTGGGTTAGATTCCCACCGGGAGTTCCAAGATTGAGGGTATATGAATCGTCGTGGATTCCTTAATGGGCTGGGGTTGGGCCTAGCCACATTGCCACTGCAAACGCTGGCAAAAGAGCCGACACTAAAACGGACGGAGTGGGCGGGAAAAGAAGCCTACTCCCTGCCTCCCTTACACATCAAATCGTTGCACCCAGACCATCTAACCAAAGCGTGGTATTCAATACAAGACCACGATTACATGGTGGGGGAGGGGTGGTTTAATCCGTGGGACCTGCGCCCCCTGATAGAAAGTAACGACAGGGACATTGTAAGGCAAGTTGACCGTGAGACCCATTGGCAGATGAATTACGGCGGCGTGCGTGGGTATCTGTGGGGCACTGTTTTAGCACAGGCGTTTTTTGTTCCCAGCCGGACATTCTTCTTGGTGAGCGATGATTACAGTGAAGAGCCTGATGTTCATGACCGCTCGAAATATCCGTGGCCTATGTTGGTTCAAAAAGTGACGTTTGACTTGCGAAATCTCGAAGTTTGATTGGGGGAAGTTTGAAAATCCTGTGTTGTTGCTACGGTGGAAACAGCAGGTCGGTATCGTTGGCTATGCTGCTAAAGTTGAACCACGGTCAACGAGATGTTCTAGCAATGGGGCTGGGACATACCTCCGAGGCTACCAAGCGGGTACTATTCGACTGGTCGGATGTCATCGTCGTTATCGGAGAACGTTTCCTGTTTGACCTCGTACCGGAAGACCAGCAGCGCAAGATTATTTGGGTCAATATCGGCCCCGACAGGTGGTACAATCCAACCCATCCCGAACTCGTGGGGAAGCTGCTTAAAGTTCTGGATTTGTGGGGAAAGAGTGGAGCCATCCTGCCTTACACTGACCCCGAGCTTCCCCCGGAGTTACTGGACATCAGAACCAACCCCAGCCCATAGGGCTTCCAAGTTTGCGGCAGAAGACTGGAGAGTCATGAGCAAAAAGAAGGCTGCTGAGTCGGAGCATAAGGTACTGGTTTCATTCTTTTGGGATGAAGGACGGATGGGCGACGTTGAAGGCTTGTTCGTCACCACCAAGGAAAAAATCGAGAAGTCCCTCGGCAAGGAAGTTTACTTCGGGGAAATTCTCGGCAAGCACTCGGAAATTTACGGGACGCTGAAAAAGGAAGACTTCACAGTGAAGTCCGACGACCCAGCGTTCATTGACAAGTTGGTCGAAATCACCGGGGCCGAAACCATCTCTGGATACAACCCGTTCGATTACCTTGAAGAAGAACCAGAACCGGGCGAGGAATAATGGAGATGCTTTATGCGGCAGGTAAATCGGCGGGAGGTCCGTCACTTCCCTAGCTTAGCAGCGGCTATCGAGTACGCTGCACAACTCAATCGTTGCATTTGGGTGCAGGTCACCGGGCGAGCAGCCCTTTACAAAGTGTATCCCGGTGGGCGCTGCATCCATCACCCACTCCCGGAATCGTGGAAGAAAATTGCGCCGGGGGAAGATGAGGAACTCATCGAATGGTGCAATCAACAAACGGTCTAAACGCCCCCGTAGCCCAGCCCGGACCAGAGCAGGGGTTTCCTAAACCCAAGGTCGCAGGTTCAAATCCTGCCGGGGGTACCATCTCAAAGGTAGCGGTCATTGAGCAAATAATGACCGCTCTCCTTAACAATCCCATCATGAAAGACTTCAAACCCTTCGGGGCGGAAATTATGCCCGAGGGGTTCATCACTGTAACGGGTAAGCTCCCGCTCATTTCCTACTACGTCTTCGACATCGTGTTTGTAATGCCAGACTGAAACCCCGGAGGGCAGCCTCCGGGGATGTCAGTTACGCATTGTTGAGGCGGTCCTCGAAGTCGGCCCGGCGTGCGTCAAGCTCTTCCTGCCGCTCGTCCAGTTCTGCCTGCTCGGCGTCAATTTCCGCCTGCTCGGCTTCGATTTTATCCTCTTCTTCTGCGAACTCCTCGGCCTCTCCATCCACTTCCACGTCAGCAGAGACTTCACCGTCTTCGGCTACTTCTTCAACCTCGGCAACCTCTTCACCTTCGGTCACCTCATCCAACTCCTCCAGTTCAGCATCACTCATAACCGTCATGGTGCCATCCCAGAGGTCCACCTCTATCATGATTGAAGCCATAATTCCTCCTGTGGTTTGAATTAGAGGATAGGGACCGCATCCTCTGGCGGATTCATTAAAGGGGCTGATAGTTGTTAATCTGGGTGTAAAAGAAACCGACTTAGGCATCCCTTTATAGGAGAGCAGGATGCCCAACGTAAACATTTTGAATCCGCAGGGTGGATACGCACAGGCTGTAGATGGAATCATCATCACCATGGCGGGTGCTTGGAACCTAACCACCACCTATCCCTTTGGATACGCAGTGACTTACAACTCAGCCACGTGGGTATCTCTCAAGAATAACAACACCAACAATGTCCCCATGATAGGCTCCCCGTGGTGGGGAATCCTCGCCCAAGGTGCCCAAGGTCCGACCGGTCCCACTGGGTATACCGGATACACTGGACCCAGCATAACCGGTCCAACGGGTCCGGGCAATTTTACGGGTTACACCGGATACACCGGGCCTGCGGGTGGAGGCTCCGGGGTTCTCACAGTCGTAGCAGCCCTATTGGCTACTGACATCATCGGCCTGCTCAGCGCCCCCTATACCCTTCTTGATAGTTCTTTAGTCCCTGCCGACAAGTTCGCTCAAGTTATATCTGCTCAATATCTTATACAGAATGGAACTGTTCCCTTCACAATCACCCCAGACACAATCATCTTGATACAAGGGGGGACGACTGCACAACAGTGGATAGTCGAAGATAGTAACGTTGGAACGCCGCTCATGAGCCTACTGACGAACATTCCCAACCCACCTTATTCGGCTTTAGTTCTTGCCAATGAGACGACCTATGACCATACGACTGGGGCACTTCTTAGCCTCCCTTACTCCAATCTGAGTTCGGGAGCAATTACCATGATTGCTGGTTCTTCGGGTGGGCCTGCGAATATATCGGACGGTAGTGGGACGCTGCGCATCAAGGTCAGTTATCAGTTAGTAGACCTTGCGTTCTAAGCGGAGACGCATTAAAACTTAACCGGCCAATCCTGCATAATGGGGGTAGGAAATCTCCAACCGGTTAAGATGGGCTGAGCCTGTTTTTTCATTCCACATCCGCAGTCTTCACATATCGCCGGGCGCTTGCGGTTGTCCCGGCAGAGCCAAACCCACACACCGTTTTCATACAGCGCTTCATGCTCGCACTGATAGCAACCCCGGCAACGGGAGCACCGATACACTTTCCATCCGCATTGCCAGCAGGTTACATCATGTACGGGGCAGTTCTCTCGGGGCATCAGGTCTCCAAAACACACACAGGTTGTCGGTCATGGGTTGATAAGACGAGCAGCACTCGGGGCGGTTTTCATAGATGGAACATCGGCCTTCGGGGGTAATCTTGGGGCAGTAGTACCAAAGCTTCACAATTTCTCCCTCTTTGGAGTGAAATTCTTCTTCTACCCCTCCCACCTTAAAGGGCATCCCGGCAGCGGTCAGCATCGCCTGCCCATCTTCAAACATGGAGTCTTTCCAGAAAGTCTCGGGGATGACCGGGTCTTTTTCATGGAAAGGCAGGCAAAACCTGCGACAGCAGGCTCCCGGCTCCGGGCAGATGGAGCATAACCAACTACTCTTTTCGATTTTTGCGAGCGCTGCGGGCACGCTTGTTCTCCTCCCACAGCAAATTGAAGTACTCCCCGTGTTGGGGAATATGCTCACTCTTCTCCAACCCCAAAGCGTCCCACATCCGGTCAACGCACAGGCCGCAGATGACCGTGGCGCTCTCGCCAACGAGGAACCCATCCCGCTTGTCCTCTTTCGACTGAACAATCTTGACATCGCCGAAATGGCTGCGGCAATCGAGGGCGGCTCGTATCACGTCAAGCAGTTGACTTCGTGGTGCTGGCTTTTTTACCAGCTTTGGCTTTTTTATCGCTGCTTTCCTCATGCTCTGCCTCCCGCAATGAAATAGCATTGGATTTCGCCGTGGAGATGCCTGTCAAGGCGTACTCCCGGCTGGTGGGGTCAAGGTTGTTTTCCTTGGCATACCCCTCCACTATGAAATACTCCTTGGAGAAGGTACCGTCCGTAAAATAGTTGAAGCTGTTGGCGTTGGTCTGGACCGTCCGCCAGATGAGCACGGGCATCCCGTGTATCCGGTAAGCCGGGGCGTTCTCGTATTGACCGCAGATTTCATACTTACTTGCCAAACCGGCCACAACCTCCTCGAAGATGAGGGCATCCTCTTCAAGCTCTTTCCACCGGTTCTCTGTGCAGATTTTGCGAAGCTGGATGTATCCAAGCTTAGGTTGCCCCGCCGCCCACTTGATGATGTCCTCAATCTCGTGACGGTTGTAGCGGCCCACCACGATGGCGACCCGGATGCGGGGACACTCGGTCGCCGCCAGAATCTTCTCCCAGTCCAGCAGAGCGGTCATCCCCATGATTTTCTGATTGGTTGCCCGGTCAAGACTGTGGATGCTGTAGCTGACGCTGTCACAGGCATTAACCGTTTCCAGCTTGTCCAGAGCGAGGATACCATTGGTCCTGATGCCTACCCGGCGCACCCATGGCTGGCGGCTAAGGAAAGGAATGAGCTTGTCCACGTGCTTATACGCCAGAGCGTCGGTGGTTTGCCCCGTGATGTAGATGCGGTCTATCCCGGCATGTTCCGCCTCGGCGAGAGCATGGGGAAAGGTCTTCCAGTTCTCGAAGGGGACGTTGAGTTGGTTATTGTGGAAGTATTCCTTAGCAAGGTCTCGCCCGAGGCAGAAGTAGCAATCAGCATTACAGGCCCCGAGGAGATTGATGTTCAGGAACGTGGGTTTGCTTCGTTGGCGGTTCTTGTATCGTAGGTCCATGCAGAATAATACACAAAAATTGGAAAAATCCCAGTATTATTCTTTATGAAACTTACTCCCGTGATGGTTCACCGGTCGGACTTCGACACCGACCAGATTATCCACGCCCGGTGGGACCGGCTATTTGAGTTCGAGTCATTGACATGGGATGCTGAATTCCTCGCCATGGGTTACCACCACCCTCATGCACCCGGAGAAATGCCGGGGTTCGATGGTAACGTTGTTCTGGGACTTAGCACCATTTTCACCGATATTCCCAAGAAATTCCCCATCAAAGACCTTCTCACCTTTCTACAAGGACGAGCGCAGTCCTGCTGCATGGAAGAAGTGGAGCAACGCCTCACCCTGATGGCAAGACGCTGTTCCCAACTTGACTGTGCGGGGGATAGCCCAAATCCCACGGACGAAGAGAAGAGAGTGGCGGAATTAGCCGCTAAAAGGGTTGGATTTTACACATGAGAATGAGCAAAGCTGACAAGAAAGAACAAGCCGACCAGAAGAAGGTGTGGAAAGTCTACCCACAGGCTACCTATTGGGGAGTGGACGACAAGAAGAACTTCGGCCCCCTCGCTGCCTGCGAGGTATACCAGTCGGACGCCTTCGATGCCCCGGTAATCGGGGAAGGTAACACTTCCGGGGAAGCGTGGGCGGATGCCGTCAAGCGGCTTCCTAAAAAGGCAAAAAAGTGAAGTGGCTTTGTTGGTTATGGGACCTACGTGGGAAGATTACGGTGTAGCCTTCTTTGTTCGTTGCAAGTGGTGCGGCAAGAAGGTGTGTTCCCGCTAGACACGAAAGCCGGGCATCTCAGCCCGGCCCCCGTGTAGATATGGACCACCCCCTTTTAGGTGAGATTCGGCAACTTCAACCTCCCTTCCTCGGGTTTTCCTCGGGGTATGTCAGGTCTCATGGCGAGTCTCCTTTTTCTCTCGGAAGTGGTATTACTATGATTAAGGGGTGAATAGTATGGGTTTGGTGGAACGCTTGATATCGCTGACGAAAGCGGATAAGGTCAAGTGGAATGCTCGGTCAGTTCCGGGAGATTTCACTGTCGCCTTCACTTGGGTGGACGGATTTGAAATCTCCATCACCAACTTTTACAACAAGAGGGACCTCTCCGGGAAAGAAGTGGAACGTACCATGTGTATCACCAGTCCCCTCGGAATCTCAGTGGACATCAACGCCTGTCTGAAAGACATTCAAGAACTCGTCAGCCTCATCTGTGAAAAAACCATAACTGATTTCATCGGAAAACTGGCTGCTCTATGATAGACCACCTAAGTCTCACCGAAGCTACCGAACGTGCCTGCGGAGAGCCTACCCTGATAGATGCCCTCTCTTGGATTTGTATTTGGGAAACTGAGCGTGTTGTCAAACAGGCACTAAAGGGATGCCGCTTAGGAGATGACGGTCAAATCTACGTCAAGCCGGGCATGGCAACACCGAAGGGCGGCGGCTGGGACACTTGTTTTACCATCTGTCTGGCAGCAGTCATGGAGGAGTGGGACAAGCGTCATCCCAAGAAGCGGTGGGGGCCGAATGCAACACAGGAAACACCAGAGGAGCGGCTTACCCGGCTGGAAGGCAAGGTACACGAATTGGAGAAGGTCCACCCGGATTTGAACGCTCTGGCGTCCAAGGTGGATAAGAGCAGTGCCGAAATGGGCCGTCTACGGGTCCTCGTTGGCGAGAAGCTGCCGGGGTTGGAAGACATCAGGGACCAGTGCCGCCACGCACACGCCGTGGGCAAGGAAGAAGTAGCGGGAGTCAGGCGGCTTGCTGATGCCTGCGCTACGAGGTTGGAATTAAATCATGTAAGGGACAAGGTAACTTCCGTACTTAAAGAATTGGGATGGACCATCGCATGGGACGAGGATGGACAACCAATCTGGAACGGAAGTAGAGAGAGGCATAATGGACCGGTCGATTCAAAAATTATTGGGTATAGCTGATGATGCTAAACGCATCTATCGTTTCATCGAAGGTGATGTGCAGAAGGAAGAGTATCAGTATTGCCAGATGTTGGACCAACTGGTATTCGGCGACAAGGGCTACGTGGATACCCTCGGACAAACGTGGGAGATGATTCACGACCCCCGCTTCCAGAAGATTGAAAACCTGTTCCTCACCGAGCGCAAGGCAGTCTTTGGCGGCAACGCCAGCATTGGACGCCAGTACATGACAGCGGATGGCATCTTCGTATCCATCACCACAGCGGACTTGGAAGAGTACACGGAAATCCTCGGGGAGGGCCGGTACTTCCACACCATCATTGCCCACCCGAATGAGACTTGCCCCGTGCGTATCTGGAATTTCCGGCTCTACCCGGATATGATTGCCGCCAACAAGTGGGAAGTCCCCAAGCCCGGACCCGGCTTGAAATGCACATGCAGCGGAGAGCAGGAGGGGCTGGTCATCAACGCCGACTCCCAATTGGTAGCATGGGTTAAAAACCCTCGGCAGCTTAAAGATGCCTCTGACGATTTCTTGTGGGCGTTCATTAGACGGGAGTGTCCCAACTATTTCTCACAGGGAGGCAGTCCCAATCCATTGGCAAGGCGGTTATTCGACTTGTTCCGGGCAGACCTCTTGGGGCTTATCGCCGACTACACACCCACGCCATTAGTGGACGCCTTCATCGAACTCGAAACCGGGGACATAACCACCGGGGCTACAGAGGATGAAAAACCCAAGGTTTTCCTCGAAGCCGACATCTTGGAGAAGGCACTAACTTACCGGGCAACCATGCGAGCCACGGCGGCAAAGATTTTGAAGCAGGTGGGAATCGTGGCGCAACTGCGGTCACTACCTGACCCCCGGCTCACCGATTTTGAACGGGACCACATGCTCCGCATGGTCTATCAGTCCGACTGGCCTGACGAAAAGGTTCCCATGGTCATGAATTTGATGACCTACTTAAGCAGTGTGACGAGAAGGCCCTATGAGGACCGGCTAAAGGAACAGCTTGCCCGTGCCTCCGAGGATGCGCTCGAAGACTGCCGGGACCTGCAATCCGGCAAGCTCGAACCCATCAACCAAGAAACCGAACCGGCTGTGGAAACTGACCTTGACCCCCACGCCGCCGTGCTGGAGTCCATCCTCCGCAATCCTCTCAAGGCAGAACTGTTTCTTATTTGGGTGGGAGCGGAAGAGCGGGGAGAGAATGGCAGGACCGAGGAGGAGAAACTCAACATGCGCCGGTTGAACTCCATCCTCACCCCTATGTTCACGGACCCGGCGTTTGAGTTGGACGAAAATAAGTACTGGGAATACATGGACCAAGCCAACCGGCTCGGCTACTATGGTAAACCCACTGTGCAGGTTGTCAAGGAGGCGGTCCTCGGCGGCGGCAAACCCGGTGACCCTTGTCTCCTTAAGGAAGTCTACGAGCAGAAAAAGAAAGATGAACCCACCGAGGAGGCGAAATGAGGGAAGTCGGAATACGAGTAGGGGCAATTTGCAGCGGTGATGAAAAGACCAAAATCCTGAAATTCTTCGGGTACGGCGTGTACGAGGGAGACTTCATTCCCCCAGCCAATGCCGGGGGTTTTGCTCAAATGTGCCACGAGGCCGAAGTCACCAACCCCCGCATCAAGCTGGACAACGGCAACACCGTGTGGGGCGGCGAATGTTGGTGGGGACCGGAAGACCAAATCAAGAAAAGGGTCGATGCCTGCATTGCCGCTGGCTGGAAAATTGAGGATGTCGGCATTAAGAAGCTACGGACCGCCGAGAAGAAAGCAAAGAAAGCGAGGAAGTAATGGCAATCGTTCAGTACGAGCATCATGGAGTAAAGGTTTTTGTGGAGGACCGGCTCAAGGGAACGCACCGGGGCAACTGTCTGTGCTTCAAGTGTGCCTCCTTCAAGCCGGGGACACCGGAGAACTGCCCGTTGGCGCAGGAGCTTTATGAGTACTGTGTCAAACATGGCATGACCACGCCGGTCTATGAATGCCCGGTGTTCGTGGAAATCAAGCTGGAAGTAAAGAAGGTGGAAAAATTCCCGGATTGTCAGTATTGTCAAATGGGTGCAGAACACACCCACAGCAAGACCACCAAGTCACCAGCGGTTGCAACTCAGCCGCTCATCAATGTGACGGCCAGCGCTTACAAAGAGCAGAGCTAGGAGACCACCATGGCAATTGTAGCCGCTCCCGAGGGAGCAGTAGTTCATGACGACGGAAAGGTATATCGGCGTAAGCCGTGGCGGTCGGGGACGTTTGCCCTGATACTGATTGGCAACATGGTCAACGAGGCAGGGCCGGATGGAAAGCCCACCGGTCAGAAGAGCTTTGTGTCTTTGGTTCACAAGGAGTCCACCAACCCGTTGAAGGTTTCCCGGAAGACCAAGGTTGCCACGCCGGGTGAGGCCCTTGCCAAGGCAGTCAAATAAGCTTGCGGCGAAAGAGCCGACGTACAGGTTGGACGACTAGCCTGAGTGCGGTAATCAGCATCTCCGTGGGAATGCTACGGCCACGAAAAGTCGTCTAGGTAACGCACCGGAGCCTCCCTGTTGTGGGAGGGGGCGGTGAAGCGGGGAGCAGGAGTGCCGGGTAGTGACCGGAGTAGCGATAACCCTGCTGCCTGCGGGGGTCTGTGGCTCAACCCCGCCGCATGGAGGAAATATGCTAACCAAACCAGAATGCCGTGTATTGTCTATGCTGCTGGACATGGCTGCTGATAAATTCTCCAATCATTGCTGCAATGACCTCCCGGATGAAATCACCGATGCTTTGAGCGACGAGGAGAAACTCACCCTGATAAAGGAGTACGCCGCTTGGAGCGCCGACCCGGATGAGTTCGATGGTGAACCCACCGCCAAGCGCTTCGACCATCTTGCAGACTGGATTCTCATGCGTTTCTTCTCCGAGAAGTTAAACAAGATGGCTCAATAGCTTATGATGCGAGGATATCACACGGTATACAAAGCTTTCCGGGTCAGGAGTGGGAAACTGTGTTTCCTGTTTCGAGGACACAAGGGGAGCCTTGAGGTTCCCATTGGGGAATGGCTTACCGCAAAGATGCGCCTCGTGCGTGATGGTAAGGGACGGCGCTACCGGGCCGGGTTCCACTTCATGTGGGATAAAGAAGCTGTAGCGAAGTTCAACAAACGCACCAAAAACAAATACATCATCCTGAAAGTGGACGTGCGAGAGCGTCTCCGCCCCAAACCCAACAGTCCTAATGATGTCTGGCTGGCACAGCAAATGCGTGTACTCTTCTGCCACATCATCGGCTGCAAATAGCACTAAAGTAGACTACGACATAGCACCGTCGTACCCCCCTCAATGGGCAAAAAACCCCAGCAAACTGTGTATTATTACCTATCAGAAAATCTGTACGGGAGGAACAATGAGTGCTTGGAACGAGCGAGTTAAGCGGGCTTTTGACCTATGCGGCAGTTTGGCCGGTTTGATTATAACCGCTCCAATCCTTGCTGTGGTTGCGGTGCTTATCAAGCTGACCTCACGGGGACCTGTCCTCTACCGACAGGTGCGAGTGGGAAAGATGGGTCATCTGTTCACCCTCTTCAAATTCAGAACGATGAATACCGACAATAATCCGGCAGTCCACAAGAAATACGTTCAGAGCCTTATTTGCGGGAAGGCTCCTGCCGCAGACGGTGTTTATAAGATAGTTAATGACCCCCGCATCACCCGGATAGGGAGTTTCCTGAGAAAGACCAGTCTGGACGAGCTTCCCCAACTGTTCAATGTCCTTATGGGGGATATGTCACTCGTAGGCCCCCGGCCCCCGATTCCCTACGAAGTGGAAGTATACCAGCCGTGGCACCACACCCGGCTGTTTGTCAAACCCGGCATAACCGGTCTGTGGCAGGTGAGTGGGCGGAACCGGACGAGCTTTAGTGAGATGGTGATGCTGGATATCCACTACACGGCATCCTTCTCAATTTGGAATGACCTTAAGATACTGGTTAAGACCCCGTTAGTCATGGTGACGGGGAGATAAGTTCAGCGGCAGAATAGCGAGCCGCTTTGGAGGGAAAATGAAAAACGTGAAGTTGTTGCTTTCCTTGCTGACGATGTTCCTGTTCCTGTGCATTCCCCTGCGAGCGGACACCATTGGAACGGTGTACTTCAACGGGGATTATGCGTTCGCCAACAACGGCTATGGGATTCCCCCATACGGTGGAACTCTGGACGGCATTGCGGAAGACTTCTACTGTGTGGACTTCGCCCACGACATCAGCGCCGGGGAAAGCTGGAAGGCATACATCGCTCCGGTCAGCGGTACTACCTTGGAAGAGGAGGCTTGGTTGGCAACCCAAATGCTAGGGACCACCAGCCAAACTCAGCAAGCAGAGTACCAATGGGCAATCTGGAGCTTATCGGGGGGAACCGACCCTTACGGTCAGTCCAATGCCAATGCTCTTATCGCCGAGGCTCAGTCCGCTATTAACGGTGGATACACGGGGGCCGGATGGGAAGTCCTCACCCCGGTGAACTGGGGAACCCAACCGGGACAGCAATTTGTTGTCCAAACTCCCGAGGGACCTGCTGTTGAGCTTCTTTTATTTGGTCTACTGGGTGTCGGCTGGCTGGTTTGGAAGAAAAAGCTGAATATTCCTGTCCGGTCATAATCCGGCCATTAAAAAACGTCGATTTCCTCCCATTCCGTGGTATACTGAGAGTGGGAGGAAACATCGACTATGAAATTCGGAACCGTATCAGGCAATACCGAGACCAGCGGTGCTATCGGACAGCAACAGCAGTTTTCCATTCAAAGCTCGGCAATCGCTTTCGAGACACTCTCGTCTCGCTTGTACTCCGACCCAATCCAAGCGGTTATCCGGGAACTGTCCTGCAACGCCTATGACGCCCATGTGATGACGGGCAAGGCGGATGAGCCGTTCGTTGTGACGCTGCCGACGAACTTTGACGCTTCCTTCAAGATTCGGGATTTCGGACCGGGCATGTCGAACGACGAAATCCTCAGCCTCTACTGCACCTACTTCTCCAGCAACAAAAACTCCCGCAATGACGCCATCGGCGCTTTCGGCTTGGGCAGCAAGTCGCCCTTCGCCTACTTCCTGCGCAACGGCAAGACGGGCGGATTCGCCGTCATCAGCTACCAGAGCGGTGTGGTTCGCACGTATGCGGCCTTCATTGACAACGGGTTACCCAAGATTGAATTGCAGTCGGAAGCCGAGACTACCGAGCCTGATGGTCTGGAAGTCATCTTCCCGGTCGAACAGCGGGACGTGTGGGAATTCACCAACAAAGCCAAGCTGGTGTTCGAGTTCTTCACTCCCCTGCCGACCTGCAACGTGCAATTGAACTGCCAGAAACCGGAATACTCCATTGAAGGAGAGGGGTGGGGACTGCGCAAGAATTCCTCCACCAATCAGGGCAACGGCGTTCGTGCCATCATGGGCATGGTGCCCTACTCGGTCGGCAACATCGACATCAGCCGTTTGAGCGAGAATCAAAAGAGCATCATTGCGATGCCCTTCGACATCTTCTTTGCGATTGGCGAAGTCAACCCTGCGGTTAGCCGGGAGACCCTCCAACTCGATACCCCCACGATTACCGCCATCCAAGCGAAGTTGGATGCCATCCACACCGAACTGCTTGAAACGGTGAAGAAGAAGGTGGACAAAGCGGCTAATGAGTGGGAAGCCAAGATGGTCATTTTCAACCTGCTCCAGCACCAAGCCATCGGTCGCATCATCAACGCTGCCGCTCAGAAAGGTGCCTTCGCCGGGACCTATACCAACTTCACCCTGAGTGCTGGCAAAGACATGAAGGTTAACCAGTTAGACTACTCCAGCATCCAAGTGACGCATTACGACAGGTCCCACAGCGGGCGTGGTAGGGCCGACCGGGAAACGCTGTTCACCTTGACCCCGGAAGAACTGGACTCCACCCTCTTGAAAACAAAGGGTGACGCAGCCAAGCGCAGTGCGTATGAGGTCGAAATCGAAGCGAACCCCAATGTGGTTTTCATCTTGGATGACATGAAACCCACTCGTGCCAATCGCTACATCAACTACTTCATTAAAAACAAGGCGTATGACAACCCCGAAAAGCGGGACGCCTATCTTATCAGCCCCCGCCCGGAAGTCGCCGGGAGTGGAAAGGTCGCCTCGGAAGTCGCCGCTCTGCTCGCCGCCCTCGGAAATCCTCCGATGACGCTTGCCAGCAGCTACGAGACGAAGTACAAAGACAAGATGCCCAAGAAGAACTATGTGAAGAGGGGCAAGGGGTTGCTGGTGTTCGTGGAGCGCTCTTGGTACCGTGGTCGCCATGGTTCTTGGCGGCAGGCATGGGCGACGGCGGATGAAACCGTCCCCGAGATGCCGGGAACGAAGTACTACGTGGTGTTGGCGAAGGGCAACTCACGGGCAATGACCGCCGTCATCCCCGGCGTGGACAGCCCGACCGACCTTTACAACCTTATCAACAAGATGCGTGCTGCCAAGGTGTTCGGGTTCGGAGACACCGAAAAGATTTACGGCGTCCGGGAGAATTCCAAGCTGCTCAAGAACTCCAATTGGGTTCCCCTCCGGTCGGTCATTGACAAGACCATCACCAAGGTCATGAACCCCACCAAGGAACTGGCAATGAGCCTGCGCTTGAGGCCGTTCAGCAATGATTGGGAGTTCGTAATGAAGCAGGTCGCCAAGACCCTGCCTCTGTCCACTACCAGTGCTTTCCAGAACTTCTCGGTCCAGTTGGAAGCCGCTCGCACCGCCTCCAAAGACCGGGACGAAAACCTTGTCTACGTCCTGAACGCTGTCATGTACAAGGTGACTAACGTCACTGATTTCAGCGAAATGTGGGAGAAGGTCGAAAAACAGTATCCCCTGTTGTCCCTGATGCGGAAGGATAGCTACAGCGGCAGCAAGGAAGAAGCCGACGCCTTGATTGTCTACCTGCGGATGATTGACGAAATGATTGAAAAGGCGAACGCTCCGGTCGCTCCCCCGGCCCCGGTCGTGGACAAGTCGGAAGCTTACCGGCTCCGTAAAGCTCGCAACCCAAAGGCTTACATGGAGCGCAAGCGGCAACAGGCGGCAACCATGACGCAAGTAGCGAACGAGGATGACGCCTTAGTAGCAGGGGAGTTAACAATCGTTGATGGAACCCTCGTCCCGACCGATGCCGCCTGTGCCTGCGCCGAATTTGAAAAAGAATTGTCGGTTGCAGCGGCGGTGTAAGAATTTTCCGAAATTTTCTCTCAATTCGAGGTATACTATAAGTGAGGAGACACAACCTTATGGCAAAAGCTACACCCATTCCGTATCAGTTGCAGGACAATTATGTGAGCGTTCTCGTCAACGGACGCCCCTTTCAACTCTTGGCATCCCATCCCACCTTCCGCAAGATGGTCAACGCCCTCAAGATGAAGCGGTGGGCGAAGGTGCCTGACCTTGTTAATTTGGCGCAGTCCATTTCCAACCGGTCGCACGGCAACGTGGAAGTGAAGAACGGGGAAGTGTACTACAAGGGTTCCCCGGTCCACTCTTCCCTGACCGCTCTCATGCTCCGCCTGATTGAGGCCGAGCAGCCGATCAACCACATGTTGAAGTTCAGGGACCACCTGTTCTCCAACCCCCGCCCGGAGGCAGTGGAGGGTCTGTACGAATTCCTGACCCTCTACCAAATGCCGGTGACGGACGACGGCTGTTTCGTCGCCTACAAGCGGGTGGACCACAACTACAAGGACATCCACACTCACACCGTGGACAACCATGTGGGCGCTTGCCCGGTCATACGTCGTCGGGACGTGGACAAGGACCGCAGCAACCCTTGCTCCCGTGGATTCCATTTCTGCTCTCGTGCGTACCTGTCCGGCTTCCCCGGCGAACACCTGATGGCTATCAAGGTCAACCCTGCCGACGTGGATGAAATTCCCGAGGTCCAGTGCGGCAAGGGTCGGACGTGGCGGTATGAAGTCATCGCCGAAATTCCGAACGGCGACTACTCCGACAAGGACGCCGCCTACTTCCAGAACCCGCTGATTTCCATCGGTCGTGACCGCAAGCTGTTGCTCGGCAAGTTGCTCGCCCTGCCGCTCGTAAAGCGGTTGGTCGGTCGGACCGAGCGCCAGTTGGCGGAATACAAGAAGGCCCGGCGCAAGCTCGGTGACATCCACCCCAAGGTGGAACACGCTGGCTTGACCACCAACGCCCTCAAGAAGGCGTCGTTCGGTCGGCTCCAACAGTGGTATGAGCGGTTCACCGCCATTGCCCCCGAACTGCCCGGCGTTTCGGCAGTGTTTGTCAACCCCACCTACCCGGCTCGTGTCGCCGCCAAGTTGACGGTCACACAGGTCGCCAAGCAGATGGGCATGAAAGCATCCTTGGTCTACAAGCTGGAACGGGCGGAAACCCCGAGCCAGCGGTTCATTGATGACTACATTGGGGCTGTCATGGCTCTCAAAGACCAGCCCAATGGCGTTTCCTTCGCCGCCGCTACCGTAGCGGCATAGTCGAAGCGGGAGCGGGTCGCCATGCCCGCTCCCCTCCTCCTTCTGAGGGATGGGAGAGGTATGTTCAAACGACTTTTCACTGGCGTCAAGACGTTAAACGCCCTCGTGACCGATAAGTGGAATGTATTCGGGGAACAGGACCGGCACGGCATCAGAATTACCCTACAGTGGAGGAAGGGATGACTCGGCGAGATAAATTCTTCTCCCGATTGGAGTTCGGCTTTGTCCTACCCTTGCTCACTCTCAAATCGGTAGGCATCCTGATAAGACATGGTTCGCAGGCATTCAAGTACTACTGGCGAGAGGTTTGGGAGCAATGACGAAACTGGACAAGCAGGAGTTATGGGTCGTCCTCGGGATGCTGAGCATTCTGCTCACCATTTCCTTGGGCATAACGATTTGGGCGGTGGTATCCCACATCATCCCTCGGCAAGCGTTCATCGCCAATGGAATGGGGTGGGCAATGGTCGCCCTGTGTGCGTGGAGAATCGGAAAGCTGACCGGGAGAGCGTAGGGAAACATGGCTGTTTCTGAAAAAGACGAGAAGAGTGCCATCCGGGAAGTCACCGAGGTTTTCACCGAAGCGAACCGGGAACTCCGGGGTGTGGCGAGTGAGGTAAAGGGAGTCGGTCAGGACTTAAAGCGGTCCATGCAGGAGCTTTGTGACGATTTTAACCGTTGCACCGGGACACCACAAATTCGCCGCAAGAGGGGATGGTTATGGTAATTACGGTCTTAGCGTATCGCCCGAGCGGGGCAAACTACTGCCGGGGATGTGAGATGGAGCGGTGGGGGTCGGACTTCGAGTTTCATGTGTTTTCCGACGACGGGGTCCAAAGTCCCATAGCGGATGCCGTTCCCGTTATCACCAAGTACCTGAGATATGGGGACCAAGACGATGAGTACGGGAGCTACGCTATCACCCTTCTCTTGGACGGGCAGGAGTACTACTGCTATTCTGGCGATAACGAGCAGGATAAGAACCACGTCATCACCAAGAAGCTTCTGGATGATGCCAAGGCACTAGCGGAGAGTCAGCGAGCCGCCGAGAAGGCGGCTAAGCTCGCCGCCAAGGTCGCCAAGGAAGCTGCCGAAGAGAAACGCCGGACGAACCAAAAGGAAACCTCCGACCGGCAAGAATACCTTCGGCTCAAAGCCAAATATGAGGGGAAGGGCAACTCTAAATGATTCATCTCTACAACCACACTCCACACCCGAGTGGTCCCATGAAGGACGCTCTGACCTTTGCCGCCCAAGCGATAGGGGTAAGGGGTGACGTAGTGGTGAAGGTGACCAGTTGCCGCCATGGGAAGGGAAGCGCAACCGCATACCGTTCCTTTCCCTATTTGGGATTCCTCCGGGGCGTGAAGCGGCGGGAGGGCATGGACGGCAAACTTATCGGAGAGAAGCCGGGATTTGTAGTCATGTCCCTGCCGGACCGGATGCGTGGAGGGGAAACCTACGGCAGAAAGCATAGCTGGACATACGATAAATTGGATTGGTTGGATGCCTGCTGGTGGTTTGTCCGGGTCGCCCTGCATGAAATGGCTCATGTCCTCCAGTATCGGGAAAACCGGTACGCCGCTCTACGGAGCGGGGAGAAAACTCAAGCTGGTCGCCGGATGGCACATGACCGGCGTCCCTGTGAGCTTGATGCCGACAACCGCAGGAATGACGTGGTAGATGACCGGCGTAAGGGAGCGAGGGCACAGGAGTTTGCTATCAATCTTGCCATTGCCATAGAGGAGAACCTGAGATGAAACCCAAAGTTAAGAAGGGGAAAGTAACGGAAATCCCGAGCAAACGCCTCAAAAAGGTGTTTGAGGCTAAAAACGTAGAGCGTTTGTTCGGACTCCTCAAGGGTTGGTCTCTGGCGGAGCTACAAGCCCTCCAGAGCGACGTTGGGCTGTTTCATGAGGCAACCGTGCGGCAAATCGACGCCGTGGCTAAAAGCGCCTCCAAGGAGCTTTTTAAGGGCAAGAACACCAAGCTCATCCGGGCCTCCATCGTGGAAGCCAAGAAACAGGTAAACTTCAAGTTGATGACAATTTGCGCCGAAATTCTCTCCGTAACGTTGTATTTCATAAGAGAGAGGGAGGAAGGCCGGTGAGTGAGCTTTTACCCATTGTGGGCATCGGCTGTGGTGTGGGTCTGGTCTTCGTCGGCTGGATAATCACCACCTGCACCAAAAAGTTTTTCACCTTGGGAATACCCCTCGGTATCTCAGGGTTGGTGGTTTTGACAGCAATATTCAAATAGGGGGAAGCATGGCACAAGTGGGCAGCGCAGAATACAAAGCACGTAAACTTCGCCAGCAACAGGAATACCTCGAACGGCTCAAGGCAAAGAAGGTCAGCCTGTTGGAGCGTGCCGAGGCAATCACGGATACCTCCAAAGACCAGCGCATCTATGTCGTGGTCGCTGACACCGTGCAGAACTCCATCGGGCTGGACTTGGCGGATGGGCATGAAATCCTGTTCCGGGACCGTGACGCCAAAACCATCACTCAGGCCCCCGGTCGGCTCATGGCGCAGGTCGGTCATGTGACCAGCTACACCCGGCTGATGATGGCGAAAAGGTGTTTCATGGAGACTATCAGTGGTCCCTATGACCGGGATTATCTTGAGAAGGTTTGGGCAACCCTCGCCAAACCCATCACCACCATTGTGCTTGGGGCGAAAGACAGCTTCGAGCTTCACCATGTTTACCGGCTCTTGGAGAAAAAGCTGAACGGGCGGGCATATGCCTTCTACGACGACAACCCCCCGGTGTACGGCAATGAGCGGAAAATCATGACCGCTATCGCCACGGAGCCGATTCCCTTTACCACCACAGAGGGGGTGCTGGATTACCTACCACTGTGGGCGGTAACTGAGAGCCGTATGAACAGGGGGTGAGTACAGCAATGCCCAATCTACGCATCGTTCTGGATGAATGGGATATCCAACAGCTTCTCGCAGGCAAGCCGGTCAGCTTGTCTGGAGAAGCCCGACCGAACGATATATATCTTGACGTGGACCACATTCACTTGGAGAGGGTGAAGTCCACGATTGAAGCTCTCATCAAAAAGCAAAAGGAGCAGGAGCAAGCAGAGGGAGGCTGATATGGCAACCACAAGACAAGTGCTGGCCTACATCAAACAGAGCGACAAGGACGCCAAAGACGGCGGTCGGAGACGCTTAACCGCCCCCAAGGGCAAATTCCGGGTCATCGGCGTGGACACCTTCGAGGGTCCCCGTGCGGACTACCTCATTGACGACTTTAAGAGTCTCCATGCCGCTATTGCGTCCGCCCGGAGCCACGCCGGGAACATGAACCCCTGCTACGTCTACGACGACGAAGGGAGTAGCATGTGGAGCGGGGGAAGCGTATGAGCAAGCTCAAGGAAGCTCGCCAGAAAGCCTTCGAGAAATGGATGGACATCCTGTATAAGGAATACGGGGTGGACATGGTGACGGAGAAAGGCCCCGAGTTTTACGAGGGGATTTTCAATGCCGGATGGCGGGCTGGTCGGCGTTACAAGAAGCACAAGAGGCGTCTCCCATGGGGAGGCTACAAATATAGTGGAGACAGTAAAGGAAACTGCATATGAAACTACCATGGAAATGCCCGGCCTGCGGAACGGTTCACGTGCATCCCACTGATGGGTGCCGACACTGCAACCGTCCGACTGAGGAACCCGACCCGATTTTCAGTCTCGGCCCCCCAACCGGTGAGCACAAACTTACAATGCGGGTAGCAAAATGTCGAACCCCACAGGAGGGATGTGATGTTCTTTTTTTCACGCATAGCCGGGGCTTTCAAACGGTGGAAGAGAAATAAGTCCTTCATGGAAGGCGGCACGCTGTTCATGGGGACGCCGGGCGGGGAGATGGTCAACATGGGAACCATCACCGACTTTAAGATGACTATGAAAGAACCGAGTGATGAACAGCGGGTTCGTGAGAGCCTTGCAGAAGGCAAATGCCCCGACTGCGGCAGCATGAAATTCCTCCCCGGTCCCTGCGGCGGGGGAAGTCAGAATTATATGTGCGCTGAATGTGGGCACCGTTTCAACATCGCCGCTATGGGCGACACTTTGATTCTCGCTGAACGCATCTAGGAGACGCTATGCAAGATGCTGCCATCCCTATGAGTGGGAGAATATGGTCTACCCGTGGTGGTAAAGGCCACTACATTGAACTTGAAGGCCGGGACCCACAGGTTATAATAGCGGAGGAAAACAAAATGCGGGATGCCGAACTAGCCCAAACCGTTTACGACTTGTTACAGCCGTGGGAAAAAGCGGTCCATGCCGAAAGCCTCAAGGCAAAGGCTAACCTTGAAGGGGAGATTGCCGCCCACGCCTCATGGGAACGAGATAACGAACGAGATGGTGACCCGTTCAGCCGTAACCCCTATGATGATGAAGACCGGCTGAGAAAGATTGCCGAGGAAAAGGCAGCGGCGGCAGAGAGAGCCAAGGACACCTTACAGTTTGTGGTGGAGACTTTTCTATCCAAGATTCCAGACCGAAAAGAGGCAACCCATGTTGAAGACGCTAATTTACGGAAACCGTAAACAGCCTGACATGAAGTGGGACATCAGCACCCCCGAACTGCGGGCGGAGGCGTTCCTCGAACTCTTCAAATACCTCAAGACCCAATGGAAGGTCTACCAGTGCGATTACTGGGGAAAGACCGGGGCCGAAAAAACCAAGCAGCACAAGCTGTACGGCTTGGCAAACGCCGGGGACGGTAAAGCCGCCGAAAAGCTGCTCAAGATGCGCATCGACTACGAGTATGAGAACTGGCACATAGTGAGCGTCCCAAATAATGGCGGAGAGCCTAAGCTCGTTCTGTCACGGCGGAGGAAATCTCCCTACGTTAAGGACATCTACGGGATGAGCGAAGGACGCACCCAAGTGACGCTGGACACGGGTGAGAAGATTGAATTTGCCTACGTTCCCATCAACACCACCAGCGCCAACTGGGAGAACGGGTTTGCAGCGGCGAACTTCGTTCGTGATTCCCTCTACGAAAAATGCCACAAGGATAACCAGTTGGAAAAGACGTTGGACGAAGTCTTGTCGCACATGAACTACATGCGGCTGGCCCTCCACTATACCCTCCACCCGGAGGCGCTCCGCTTGGGCGCAAGCTTGCCATCAATGCAACGGCGGGCACTGGAGACGGCGGCAACCTTGATTGAACAGCACGGGGACAGCGTGGCGGAGGAACTTAAGACCACCCCCGTCCGGCCCACTGATATCCAGAATGCACAGAACGCCATCAGCAGCTTGACCCTCTTGCTGGAAAGTAGCCAGCGGCTTATGGGGGACCTGATTAAGGGGAAGTACCACCCCGTTGACGTGCAGCACGACCACACCCGCATCGGGAAGGATTTGGAAGCCATTAAGGAGAGCATGAAGTCTAACGCATGAGGAACTATGTGCTTTGATGAGCCGCTCCTAACTCGTGATGAGTTCCGGGAATCAGTGTTTGCCCGTGATGGGTACAAGTGTGTCGTGTGCGGGTCAAGGGAGAATGGCCTTGACGCCCACCATATCATCGACCGCAAACTCTTCTACAATGGAGGCTACTACCTCAGCAACGGTGTATCCCTGTGCTCTGATTGTCACATCAAAGCGGAAGACCCCAATGCCATCCGAGAATTCCTACCCTTCGCTCTCCGGGAGCGGGCGGGCATCAAGGAAATCATCCTACCAGACAAGCTGGACGCCAAGTGCGGAAACAACTACGACAAGTGGGGCAACTACATTTCCACCCTCATGGTGAAGTATCCCCACACGCCCCACGTGCTATGGTCGCCGGGGTACGACGCACAGGAAGATATGGTGCTGACCACCACTGACCACTGGGCGGGCAAGGAGGTAGTCATCACCGAAAAGATGGACGGTGAGGGCACCACCATGTATCAGGACAACTACCATGCCCGGTCCTGCACGTATAAGCCGCATGTCAGCCGCAGCCGGGCGAGAGCAATATGGGGCCGCATCCGGTATGATATCCCCTTCGGCTGGCGCATTTGCGGGGAGAACGTCGCCGCCGAGCACAGCATCTCCTATGACAACCTGCCGGGGTACTTCATGGTATTCTCCATCTGGCAGGAGTTTGACGTGTGCCTTTCTTGGGACCAGACAGAAATTTGGTGCGGTCTTTTAGAGTTGCCCACCGTTCCAGTATTATGGAGAGGGACGTGGGACGAAGCCAAGTGCCGGGACATCATCGACCACCTTGACTTGAAAAAGCAGGAAGGCATCGTCATCCGCCCGGCAGATGAATTCCGGCTGGACCAGATAGCCGACCCGGTCAACGGAGTCATGGGAAAGTGGGTCCGCAGGGGCCACGTTACCACCGACGAGCACTGGATGGATAAGCCAGTAGTTTGGAACAAACTAAAGGGGGAATAATGGAAGATTGGGAGATTGAGATAGAGCTTCAAGAAAAGTTTTATGAGCGATGGGAGAAAATCGAGGAGGAAGACCTCAAGGGCAAGCCGGAAAGTCCGGTCACCAAGCGGGATGACATCACCGCTTTTCTTCTTTTGGATAAGCTCCAACCCGGCACGGATGATATGGTCTGCTGCGCCGAGCACGACCAAATTTGGCTGAGCATTGACACGGCGGAGTTGGCGAAAGTCATCACCGATGATGAAATTCGCACCCTCGTGCTGTGCGGTGTTCACATGGAAAATGGTGAAAGCCTTTACATGTTTCGATAAGGGGGCATATGACCCAAAAATGTACACAAACTTCGGACAGGCACTCATTCCCCATGGGAAAGGCGTACCCGGAAGCTCTCAATCCCGTGGCGGAGTTTGACATCGGGGGCCGCATGTTAAGCCTCTACACGGTCAAGGGCTACATGCCGTCCGAGAATTACACCCTGTACTGGAATGACGAGACCAATCCCGTCCAGCATAACATGACCGCTTACGAGGTATTCAAGGCGTTGGAGAGCCTCCTCGAAACGGAAGCAGAGGAGCGCCGGGACAAGGAACTTGATTGGCAGGTGGAACACTCATGAGCGAATCTCCGTGCAGGATGACAATCGGTAAAGCAGAGTTGGTAATCAACCAAGAGGAATTCCAAACTATCTGGTCTTCCGTCCAGAAACGGATGCAAGACCTTTTGATGTGGAGATACGAGGATATATCTCGCATCACGGTGGAAGAGACTTTGTATTTCCTTGGACACCGAAATGAGGGCACATGAGTGACCTGATTATTACCACCGGCTGGTACTGGGTAGTGTTCAAAATCAGCCAACGGTTAGAGATACTGCGTTACACCGCCTTCTTGGAAGAAAAGGGGGTGTGGGAGGCTTTCGGCGACGATATGGAATACGACGCCGAGGACTTTGTGGTGTGGGGACCGGTAGCTACCCCGCAATATCTCGGCTGTGGTTGGTGCAACGCCACGGGATTCAAACCCAACCAAACCAAGATGGAGCACTGCCCCGGCTGCGATGGCACCGGACTGTACTCTGTGTTGGAGAAGCTACACGGAGAAAAAGCTCAGGAGGAAAACCATGTACGACCGTGAAAGGTTTGAGAGGGAGTGGAAGAAGTATGAGAAAGACAACAAGATAGCCGGTATCCCCGTGGGGGCGAAGATGGCAGCGGAAGCCCTGTGGGACGCCGCTCATAAACCCTTCCCCGAGGAATCCAAGCCCGACCGGGATGATTTCCTCCAGAAGGGGTGGTACTGGATTCGGTGGGTCACGGAATTGGGCGGGATGAAAATCGGTGGGGCAATGCAGATAGCCGAGTGGAGCGACATCAGCAAACAGTGGCTCGTCTGCGGCGGCACGGAGCCGCTAAACCCCAAGGGCTTCATCGTAATCAAACGCATCCCCAACCCCTGTAACTACTGCTCCGGGGAAGGCTACGCCGTGAACTACTTGGAGAAACCGGGCGGTAGAATCAAACTCATCAATCACAACTTCCCCTGTAACCGTTGCAAGGGCACGGGCGAGGACCCGGAACAATAACATGAAAAAGTTTGGCAGACTCTACATTGACATTGATGATACCATATTCGGCAAATATCGCCGGGACAGTTTCCTCGAATTGCGCCCCGGCATCATCGGTCAATTGCGGGTCCTCGCCAAGCTATTCGATTGTTACTGGCTCACCTGCTGGCCTTGGGATAACCCACCACATCACATGGACGTACAAACTCTCCTCCAAGTGCTTTATGCCCATGACCTCGTAAAAGACATCAACTACATGCGCTGGAAGCTCGCTGACCCGGACGGAAAAGCTGGGGCAGTGTTGGACCCCACTCAGCCGCAGGACTTTTGGTGGTTGGAAGACAAGCTCGATAGAGAGGAATTGGCCGCTTTGGAACGGGCGGGTAAGCTTGACCGTTACATTGAAGTCGATTCTGTTGGTCCGTGGAAGTTTGCCGATGCCTGCTTGGAGCTTTTCAAGCGCACCGAAATCAACCACGAAAACCTCATGAAAGCTGGAGGAAGTTTCAAGGTATTCCGCAAAGAAGACTTCCTCACCCCGGTCATAGTCACATGATACCACTAGGCACTTTAGTTGAAGTTGAGGAGACAGGCGTCCGGCTATTCGTTGTGTACCATACGAAAGATTGTGACCGGATAACTGACCTCTACTGGCTGTCCCCCGACAGGGAGGATACACAGCAGTCAGACCCACGGTTTGCCAATCCCCACTGGACAGGTGGGTACCCCGAATGGGGTTTGAAAAAAGTACGCCGACGACCAACCACGCCATAGTCACCCCCTAAATCCCCACCATCCGCCTATCGCTTTCATAAGTGATGGGCAACTCGAACTTCATCCCGATTTGGACCGTACTTGCTGATTACCCCAACGGCCCCTACCAGAAGACCCTCGCCCCCGCTATCACCAAATCCTTGGGACCGGCGAGCGCCGGGTCGATTCCCGTCCTTGGAGCCAATGGACAACTTGACCCCTCCTTTGGAGGCGGCGGCTCCTACATCTATCCCACGGTCAGCCTATCGGTCACTCCCAGTCAGGTGGAAGTCGCCACGACAATGCGGAATTGTACCCTGAACTGGACGGTCAACAAGACCATGACTTTTCAGACCTTGACCGGAGACCCCAGCCTCATCCCCAGCGGGTCCGTGGATATCACCCCCGGCACGACCTTCTTTGTCAGCAACGGACCCATCACGCCGGGCGCTCCACAGGTTTTCACCTTCAACATTCTGGTGGGAGATGGCCTCCACACCGCCACGTCAAGCTGCACTTTGACTTTCAATCCCGCCCGATACTGGGGAGTGAACGTAAACGCCCTCCTCACCAACGACCAAGTTCTGGGCCTTCCCATTACACCCTCTGGGGGTAAGGACTTGGAAGGAAACTACAACCTCACCATCGCCTACAACTGCTCAACGGGCGGCGGCGATTACCCCTATTTCTGCTTCCCATTTGCTTATGGGACGCCCTCTAACGTAACCGTGGGAGGATTGGCGTTCTCTGCCTTCACTGTGACGCAGCAAACGGTCACTAATTTGGGAGGATACTCTGCCAACTACAACATCATTAGATTCAACTTTATACAGACAGGAGCCAACATAAGAACGGTCTGGGCTTAATATGCCAACTCCCCTAACAGGAACGAACGTTGCAGCGCCGATAGTCCCCTTCACGGACGGAGACATTTTTCCGACCCATGAGGCGTTGTACGGTTTGGGCGGTTGGCGGGAAGTGGCTGACTACACCACCCGAGATGCTATTCCTGTTGCCCGGCAAGAAGTCGGTATGGTGGTCTACGTTCTCTCTGACCAAACCTACTGGCAATTGCAGGTAGTTGGCAGCCCACCCACCTATAGCCAACTTATCATGGGAAGCGCCGGGGCGACCGGCCCGACCGGATACACAGGTTACACGGGACCCGGAAATTTTACAGGCTATACCGGATACAGTGGTTCACCGGGTCTGACTTACGCCTTAACTCCCCCCACGATTGTTCAGACAGCTACTACCAGTGTTGACGGTGTGGGAGGATACACCTGCACCCTCGCTGCCAGCCCGACCGCAGGAAACGTCCTCCTCATCATGCTATTGGGTCGCTACTATCCTCTCGGCAGCACTGAGACGCTTCCTCCGGGATTCTCCACGGCTTATGCCCCTACACCGCTTAATGGTGGAGGATACAGTGCCATAGGTATGGTTGGATACCACCCGGTATCGCCGGGAGACGGCAAAGTGTGGACCGGAACGTGGACAGGCTCTTACGCCCAAATGGCGGTGATGTTCGAGCTTTCCAACGCTGGGCTTTTCGAGTGTCAGTTTGGCATTGCTACGGCAGCGGGAGTTATTGACAACACCATCCTCACCATGGGAACCGTGAACATTCCCTTTGGAGCGGCGGTGTTCGCCCAAAGCCTTGTTGCCAAAAGTGGTGACGCTGATTACTATGTCGGCTCTTCCCCTAGCTTCTACAATCAAGGAGCAGGTAACCCACCCCTGACGTTCGGCCCCGGTGGGTTCATGAACCTCTCCGATATGGGCGGATGCTTGTACGGCGTGGGAAGCATTGTTCCTAACGCCGCCATAACCCAGACCATCAATCAGGCGTACACCAACAATGAGTACCTCATCGTCGTGGTGCCTGCGGTCATTGGTGGAGTGGGTGCAACCGGGTACACAGGCCCCGGCAACTTCACAGGATATACAGGACCGAGCGGTTACACGGGGCCAACCGGTTATCCCGGCTCGGCAATGAGTACCGGAGCAACTGGATATTCGGGGTACACTGGTTACACTGGTCCGGGAATAACTGGCTACACCGGCCCCGGAAATTTCACAGGATTTACGGGCTACACGGGATTCACGGGATACACGGGTCTCCCCGGCTCCGCCACGAATACCGGTGCGACTGGGTACACGGGTTACACTGGTCCCAATATAACCGGTTACACCGGCCCGACCGGGCCGGGTAATTTCACGGGATACACGGGCTACACGGGACCTAACATAACCGGCTACACAGGTCCAACCGGTTACACCGGGCCGGGAAATTTCACAGGTTATACTGGACGAACTGGTTATACCGGGTACACCGGAATCCCCGGCTCTGCAACAGCTACGGGAGCCACTGGACCCATTGGTCCCACGGGTTATACGGGTTATGTCGGTTACACCGGACCCACCGGGCCGGGTAATTTCACAGGATATACGGGATACACGGGACAAGGAATGACCGGTGCGACCGGATATACCGGACCGGGTAATTTCACAGGTTATACAGGACCGGGGAACTTCACTGGCTCAACCGGCTACACTGGACCCAGCATAACTGGTTACACAGGTTATACAGGCCCCGGAAATTTCACGGGTTATACGGGGTACACGGGATACACAGGACCTAATATCACGGGATATACCGGCCCAACCGGGCCGGGTAATTTCACCGGTTACTCTGGGTACACCGGTTACACTGGACCTAATAGCACAGGTTGGACAGGCTACACTGGACCCGGTAATTTCACTGGGTTTACTGGTTATACAGGTTACACCGGTCCACATATCACGGGATACACCGGCCCGACCGGGCCGGGTAATTTCACGGGCTTCACCGGATACACAGGACCACAAATAACCGGACCCACAGGACCCGGAAACTTTACGGGATATACCGGATACACGGGAGACACGGGTTGGACTGGTTATGTCGGCTACAGCGGACCCACTGGTTACACCGGGCCGGGGAACTTCACTGGCTTTACGGGCTACACAGGTCCTAGTTACTCCGGGTGGACTGGTTACACAGGATATACCGGTCCGGGTAATTTCACAGGATTCACCGGTTACACGGGTTATACAGGGCCTAACATCACAGGCTACACGGGACCAACCGGACCCGGTAATTTCACAGGTTATACCGGTCCGACAGGTCACACGGGTTACTCTGGTTACACCGGCCCTACCGGTCCGGGTAATTTCACAGGATTCACCGGATATTCTGGATATACAGGATTTAGCGGTTACACTGGACCCACGGGACCGGGGAACTTCACTGGCTTTACGGGCTACACCGGTTACACTGGTCCACAGGTTACCGGCTACACGGGACCGACCGGACCCGGAAATTTCACAGGTTATACCGGCTATACTGGCTACGGAAGCACCGGTTACACCGGATACACAGGTCGAACTGGCTACACAGGTCCTACTGGTTTTACCGGCTACACAGGAAATGCTCCTGCCTTAGCCTTCGGTGAGTTGACCTTCGACAACAACAGCACTCCCACTACGATGACCTTGCAGAGCACGTGGTACCAAATCACGGGAATGCTGCTGGGGAACTACAACGGTGGAGTGACGCCGGTCGGAGGAGCTACCTCCAACTTCACCATGAATACGGGTGGAGAATATCAGACTGCCATGAGCATGTCCCTATTCCCCTCCGCCACAGGGCATACCTTTCTGTTTGGTGTCTTTCACAACGGCGTTCTTATCACTGACCACACGGCGGAAATACAACTAGCCGACACCGATACGGTCGTTATTGGTATCACGGGTATTGAAAACTTTACGGCGGGAGACACGGCTGACCTTCGGGTACAGTGTCTTGATGCAGCAGGACAGAGCATCACTCCCGTCTACATGAACTTCAACGTGTACGCCGTGGGAGGAGTGGGACCAAGCGGATATACAGGTTACACTGGATATAGCGGATTTACGGGACCGACTGGTCCCGGCAACTTTACAGGTTACACAGGTTATACGGGAGCGACGGGTTTCACTGGGCCTACAGGACCCGGAAACTTCACTGGGTTTACAGGCTACACGGGGTTCTCAGGTTACACGGGAAACACTGGTCCTACCGGCCCCGGAAATTTCACAGGCTTCACGGGTTATTCGGGTTACAGCGGTCCAACCGGATATACTGGTCCAACCGGGCCGGGGAATTTCACTGGTTACACGGGGTACACAGGTTACTCTGGTTATACCGGTAACACTGGATATACCGGACCCGGTAATTTCACAGGTTACACAGGTTACTCAGGATACACGGGTCCCACGGGATTTACGGGTTTCACGGGTCCCGGCAATTTTACCGGCTACACCGGTTACACCGGTTACATAGGAACTACTGGTTACACCGGATATACCGGCCCCGGAAACTTTACGGGTTACACAGGTTATACCGGATATACAGGAACTACTGGCTATACGGGCTACACTGGACCCGGAGCGTTCACCGGCTACACTGGATATACAGGCTATACCGGATATACGGGGTATGGCAGTACGGGGATGACCGGCTACACCGGATACACCGGATATACTGGAACTGGAGGAACCGGCTACACCGGTTACACGGGACCAAGCGGTGGCCCTATCGGCCCCACGGGATACACGGGGCCAATGGGCGGAGACCAAGTCGATGTCAATGGCAGCCAAGTCATCACCGCCGCAGCATTCACCGGCTACAGCGGTCCAACTGGGTACACGGGGTATGGTGCCACAGGTTATACGGGGCCGGGAAATTTCACGGGGTATACGGGTTACACAGGACTAGCTGGGGTGGGGTCGTTCACCCTCACCGAGAATGGGGTCACGGTCAGCACCTCCGCCGCCAATTTCAGCAACACCACCCCTGCCGCACCGGCAGGTGGGACCAATGTCAAGTGGCAGAACGATAGCTCCACCCCGCCTAATGTGTCTGCCTATATGCCTAGTAGCCTTTACCTGCTTGAGCAGCATACTGCCTCAAGCTCAGCCTCCTTAGCATTCACGAACTGGTATTCCTCTTCCTTTGATGAGTATGTTGTTGAGTTTAAAGAGTTTATACCATCTACTGGGAGCCCTTATCTTGTCATCCAACTTGGTGGAGATTCAACATCTGGTCATTATTTCTGGAGTTGGGTTTATAACGGTACTTCTGGGGCTGGTGCTCCCGGCACGCAGGACCAGACAGCCTTAAGCTATAGCTCAGGGATTGTCATCAACAACAACGGTAGCACTACACTACCGATAAGCGGCACGCTAAAGCTTTTCAATCCAGCCGGTACAACATACCCTAAAGTAGTAATGCTGACCTCAGCATCTTTAGTCAGCAGACTAGTAACAAACAGTGGGGGAGGGTACTGGAACTCCACATCCGCCTACACTGCATTCTCTATATTGTTCTCCAGTGGCAATATCGCTACGGGAACGGCCCGTTGCTATGGAGTAGGACACTAATGGCAAACGCAATCAATCTAAACAACACCACCCCTGCGGCACCAGCCGGAGGCAAAAACGTCATCTGGCAGAACGACGGGTTGACTCCGCCCAATGTATCGGCATATGTACCCGGCATGATATTCAACGTGGATACTCCACCCGCCAGTCCCAGTGCTTACGACGACGAGTTCAACTCCACGACCTTGAATGCCAAGTGGACGCAGACGACCAGCGCCCTCTCCTCATACAGTATCGGCACACAGGTTCCCGGCTGTATCTACTGCAACATGACGGTGCCCGGTTACTACAATATCAGCCAGCCGTTTCCCGTGTCCTCCGGTGTAGCCACGGATGTCACGGTGAAGTGCTACATTCGGCCTTATGCAAACTATCAGTTCATCTACCTGAAGCTGACCGACAACCTAACACCCTCAAACGGTATCGGGACCGCCATCTCTTATGTGAATGCCGTGGTTTGGGACTGGAGTTGGTGGTCGGGCGGGAGCAACAACCAGAACTTCCCGGCAGTGCCGTACTCAGGCGGGACATGGTACCTGCACCTGCAAAAGACCGCAGCCAATGTATGGTCAGCCTATGGTAGTGATGACGGGATAAGCTGGATTGTGTTGAGCAGCAACATCAACTCTGGTTACAACCCAACTATCAATTATCTAACCCTGACAATGGAGCAGGACTCAACTTCCAGTCGCATACAGATGGCGGTTGACTGGGTGCGCTGCAACTGGCTGGTGATACCGTAGGAGAATATCTATGCCGATGAATCTCAACAACACGACTCCCGTCGCTCCCGCTGGCAACACTAACGTCTCGTGGCAGAAAGACGGCAGCGGAAATGTATCTGCCTATGTCTCTGCCTCTGGTAGTGCGTCTTCCGGGTTACGTTCGGCGCTTCCCGGTTCACCCACAACGGGACAAGTCTACTACTGCACTGATGCCCCGTGGGTCTATGAATATAATGGGTCGAAATGGGTAGCCTACTGGAGGGGGGCTCCCGCCGACGACCCGTCGCTGCTGACTGCGACTCCCGTGCAGTATTATCCGAATACCTCTGCTCACTCTGCCACTACCTCCTTGGGAGGGGTTAGCCTCAATGGAACCTCCACGGGTCCCGACACTTGCTACTATTACTGCTGGCCGGTAACAGCGTCCACAACCCTGAAAGTCAGCTTGGGGCTGACAGGGGGCGGCGGATGCGCCGTCATCAACACCAATACCAATGCCGGGATGCTGTTCAGGTTTACGGACTACCATACCATGTACTACACACAGTACAACCTAACCACCAGTTATGTCGCTAACCAATCAAACTTTACCACGGGTGGTGCATGGCCCGAAGGCTACTGGGGGCTGACGTTCGGCTCGAACTCGTGGGCGCTGAACTGTTTTGTAGACCCCAACATGACTACTAATGCGTGGGGCGGAGCGTTTGCCTTATCGGGAACTTTAGCCTATGTGGGGACAAACTTCACCCATATAGGGTTTGGGGCAAGTTCCACTGGGGCTATAGGTCCCTCTTGGCTCTGGCACTGGAGGCAGGTGAGTGCATAGGGACTTTTTGGGCAATCCCCAGATAACCCAGTATTATTCCATATGAGACCACAGCTTTCAGAAATCCTCATCAAGGTACTGAATCCCCAAGGCACCTCCGAGGCCGGACAAATCATCCACCTTGCCCTCCTTCGTTATTGTGACTCCAAACGCAAGTGGCAAAACACTGAATACCTATGGCTGGGGATACAGGAGCACAAACGTCTGACCGGGATATACCCCGTCCGTGATGCCATGGCGGCATGGCTCTATCATGCCGCTGAAACCAACGATGAGGAGATGGGAGCAGTGGCCTTCCTCCGGGACAGCCAAAGACTGGGCTTTACTTTCGATGAGGCTGAGAATTACGTCATTCCCCTCATCATGCAATCCCGCCCCTCTCGAACAAGCGCTTCGGTGGTAGGGGATATGCGCATCGCCATATTGGGACAGAACCGGGTGAAGTACCTTGCTTACTCTCGAAAACTCCAGCAATCATGGAAATTTCTCGGTCCCCACCAATGGGAACAGGGGAGAATAGCCGCCCTCAAAGAGTTGCTATCCCGGCCCCGGCTATATTTCCGGGAAGAGTTCGAGTCCAAAATGGCCGGAATCGCCAAGGAGAACATGCAAGCGGAGCTTTCATTACTCGGCTACATTCCTCCTCCTGCTAAAGAACCGGAACCGGTGGAAGTACCCGCTCCCCTCGTAGTGCCCATAAGAATAATGAGCATGGAGGAGATAGTTAAAAAGCAAGAGGAAGCTAAGGCGGCTATGGGTATGACCGGTCCTACCGGTCCAGCCGGGCCTCCTCCAGCGGCGGAATAATTTCCATGAAACTCAGTATCTATACTTGTCGGGATAGGACGAAAGCACCCGGCATCTCTGCCGCAAGTCAAACGGGGTGCGTTTCAGTACGGACGCACCCCGTGCGCATTTTGCGCATCAAATAGGAAACGAGCTACGGAACTCATCATGTAATGAGGAACCGGAAATTACCCTGATGCTTAGACGAGAGAAGCAGTGCCAAGAATGCCTAAAAAGCAGTGCAAACGGCTTGACCCTAACATCAAGAGCGAGGCTGAGGAAGAACTTGCCAGCAGCCTAAAGCATCTTATCGTCGGACAGACACGGGCAATTGAGGTACTCGTAGACGCATACGAAACCTTCCGTGCTGGTTTAGCCCCGCCTGACCATCCTGTCGGAAATCTAATATTCCTCGGTCCCACCGGTTGCGGGAAGACCTACGTCATTGAAGTAATGGCGGAGCTTCTCTTCGGTACAAAAAAAGCCCTCAAAAAGGTGGACTGCGCCGAGTTCCAACATTCTCACGACATTGCCAAACTGGTGGGTTCCCCACCCGGATACTTGGGACATCGGGATACACCAGCCTACTTACGTCAGGAAAGTCTGGATGCCCACCATACCAAGGAATTGGCATTGACACTTTTACTCTTTGATGAGTTTGAGAAGTCTAACGATGCCCTGTGGAACTTGTTACTTGGAATACTTGACAAAGGTACACTTACCTTGGGTGACAACAAGCAAAGCACCTTCGATAAATGCCTCATCATCATGACGGGAAATCTCGGTTCCCGAGAAATGCAATATCTCGCCCGAGGTGGACTGGGATTCGCCGGGTCTTCCACAAAGAGCAGTGAGGCATTCAACAAAGAGGTGGAAACGGCAGGACTAGAAGCCGCCAAAAAACGCTTCACCCCGGAGTTCCTCAACCGCATAGATGAGATAGTGGTGTTTCACTCCTTGGATGAGAAGCAACTCAAACAGGTGGTGGAATTGGAAATCGAACAGGTGCAGAGCCGGGTGTTAAAGATGCGAGACCCCCGGCAGTTCGTCTTGGAATTCACCCCCGCCGCCAAAGACTTGCTGATAGCCCAAGGAACGGACTTAAAGAACGGGGCACGTCCTCTCAAACGGATAATGGAGAAGCTGGTAGTAAAGCGGCTTTCCCGTTTTCTTAACACCAAACAAGTCAACATGGGGGGACCTCATCGTAGTGGACAAAGACAACGAAGACCTTAGTTTCACCCGTGTTGCCGAGGGCGTACTGGTCGCCGAAGCCCCTGCCAGCTAAATATTCACCCCCTTTATAGAGGTGTGCTATGTTTGGATGGGCAAAAAAGCTAGGGGCTTATGGAAAGAACCTCTTTGAGCGCTGTCTCAAAGAGCCTGATGTCAACAGCCGGGTGGTGTTCCTTGGGACCTTCATCATCACCTCGGCGTTGATGGTTGGGCATTTCGTCGTCTACGCTGTGGGATTCCTGCACGGCAAACCCATCGACCCCGCTTATCCTACCGTCCTCGGTGTCCTCGGAGCCGGGCATGGTGTCAACGGTCTCGCCCGCTTCTTCACCAAGAAGAACGGTGGAGACGGTAATGGGAATGGTGACAACGGGAACGGAAATCCGCCTGCACCAGACCCTCCTGCACCGCCTGCACCGGGCCTACCGCAGCCGGGCGCACCTGTGGCTAATTAACCACATATGATGATTGTTTCTTCTGCGTGGCGTGAGCTTCCGGCGATGGACCACTTTGAGTGACTCCATTGGAAGCCACGGCGGTCACATAGTAGTAATAGGTAACCCCGCCCACAAGCTGTTTGATATCCACATAAAACAAGGCATTGACCGGAGTAGAGTTGAGCGGGGTAGCGCTCTCTTTTCCTGCTGCCGTTCCCCTGTACACGTAATACCCAACCACCCCCGGAGTCGGAGAAGCGGGCCAGACAAGGACAATATCATGGATACCCGTGCCACTCACCGGCACCCGCAGAGGACTATTGGGAGCAGTGCTGGTGACCACCAGCGAGGCGGTTCTCACCCCGGCATCTGACGGCGCTATCTCCACGTTTACGGTGCATTGGGCACCCGGACCCAGCCCCGTACCACAAGTGTTGGATTGGTAGAAATTTGGGGCATAGGGGCCGGTGAAAGTTACGCTGGATATGGTGATAGAGGACGTGGAGGTGTTGGTCAGTGTAACGGTCAGCGGGTTGCTGGCTACTGCGTCCGGCTGATTCCCGAAGGAGAGCGAGGTGGGGGAAGCGGTCATCTGTGCCCACCCACTCAAGGATAGAGCGAAAAACAAAACCGCCAACATCAACAGACGTTTCATTTACACCCCCACCAGAGTCAGCATGAGATTAGCCAGCGTGGCATCCGCCGTTGCCGGGCCGAGAACCATAAGCACATCGTTGGGATTGAAGTTCACAGCAGAGGAGGAGAATGTCCCTACCGTGCCGCCAGCCGGGAAAGTGCAGGTGCCGAACTGATTGCCATTCTGGTAGAAGGTCAGTACCGCACTTGCCGTTGCTGCCGCCTGCGCCAGAGCCACGGAGCCAACCATGTTGGCAGGCATGGAGAACGTATTGGCAAAGGCGTACAGTAGGAGAGTCTGCAACCCCGCCAGCACGCCCAGAGCGAAGACAGCAAGGGGCGGCTTAGCTCCCAATCCGGGTGCTCCAGTGTACCCGGTATAGCCGGTCATCCCCGGACCCGTGGGGCCGACAGGGCCGCTCGGGCCGGTATAACCCTGACCAGAGGGTCCGGTGGGTCCACTCGGTCCTCCGGGGCCTGTGTACCCTGTGAAGGAAAGCCCGGCCTGTCCTCCCGGCCCGGTGTACCCAGTGAAGCCTTGCGGCCCTGTGTATCCGGTAAAGGCGGGACCAGTCGGACCCGTTGGACCGGTATCACCTGTTCCCGTATACCCCGTGTCACCCGTGTACCCTGAGTAAGAAGGACCGGTGGGACCTTGGGGGCCAGTTGGGCCGGTAAAGGTGGAACCAGTCGGACCAGTGTACCCTGTATCACCCGTGTAACTACTCGGACCAGTGTACCCAAGACCAGTCGGACCGGTTGGACCAGTCGGGCCTGTGTACCCCGTGAAAGCAAAGCCGGTGTAGCCGGTGTACCCGGTGTTAGCCGGTCCGGTTGGGCCGGTTGCACCGACGCCGGGCAAGGGTCCCCATGGAGACAGGTAACCATAGACATTGCTGATATCCGCCGCCGACAAGGCGTAGGAATAGACCCGCACATCATCCATCAACCCGGAGAAGGGAAAGGCAGGGGCGTTGTTGCTCCGGGAGCCGAGTGCTTTCTGCATTCCACTTGGAACGAAAGTGAAGGACTTACTGAAAGCGTTACTGACCGGCTGACCGTTCACATAGAAAGTGTGTGAGCCGCCGTTGTTTACATAGGCTACGTGAGTCCATTTGCCAGCGGGGATGACGCCGCCGACTGACCACGCTGCAAACACACCGGGGTAGTAGACCTCCAGTCCACCGCCGCCCGGAACTTGGGTGGAGATTCCTAGAACCACGGAGTTGATGCCACTGACATAATTGGTGCCAAACAATGTTTGCCGGACGCCGGGCGTCGGCGTTTGAATCCACATGGCGATGGTGAAGTTTGCGGTGAGAGCCGAATTGAGACTTCCCGCCGCCGAACCGGAAAGAGGCAGGAAGGTGGTCTTACCGTCAAAACACCCCGCCCATGGTCCAACCTTCCCCCCGGAGTAGTAGCCGCTGATGCCCGCCGCTGCGCCCGTCCAGTTGCTCATCTGACCGCTGGAAGAGTCATAAGCAGCCGGACCAGTCCCCTCATCAAAAGCCCACCACCCAACAAGATTGTTGGTCATATTGATATCGTTTGGCATGTCATCCCCCTACTTAGAAACGTAAAAGCGGCCAAATGAGACTGCTGCGGAAAGTCTCTTCCACCCTCGAAATCACCGAGAAATTTTCCTATTAAAATCAATGGTTTGAAAATTTATTCACGAAAGTCGCAATATTTTGGGTATTTGTGGATACATGGGCTACAGCCCATTGGAGGCAATATGAGCGGAGAATTGATTGAGGACGGAGTCCCCGTCCCTCAGAAGGAATCGAAGTACGCTGTGTTGGGAAAGCTGAGAGTCGGGCAGAGCGCCGTCATCGCCGTACCCCGGTCTTCCAGTCTGAGCAAGACCATTGCCGTTCTGCAAACGAAAACAGGGAAGCGTTTCAAGCGTCTCAAGGTGGAGGGCGGCGTCCGGGTGTGGCGCATCGACCCCGAGGAAGCGAAGCCGAGGAAAGGCAAGAAGTCAGCCACTCCTATTCCGGTTGCGCCCCCGTCCATCGACCCGGTAGCATCAACCCCAATGCCAGCGCCTCCCACCGAGGATGGCGAGGCATCCCTGCACGCCGTGGATGCTGAGGCATAAAATAACCCATATTTCCCTCCACTTTGTGGTATACTGAGAGTGGAGGGAACATGGCAAAGAGCGATTTCGTCACTCGCAAGACCATCTGTCCCAACGAGCATTGCGGTAACACCAGATACGAGCGGACTTACGCTCGCAACGATAGTGGCACATTAGTGCCGGTGTGGAAGTGTATCAACTGCTTACGGGAATACCCTCGAACGGGGCGCAACCGGCGCACCAACCATATGCGAGCAGTGGACATGTGGCGGAAGCTTCGTGACGAATGGAAGCCGGTAGACGAGAAGCTCATGGCTCTGGCGGAAGCCAAGGTCATCAAGAACGGAGCGATTCTGGTTTACGGCTCCGCCTACAACTACCACATGGACCGGTTGCTCATGGAAGAGCGCATGTCGAACTTCAACGTCCGCTACTGCGGTGAGCAGGCTCGCCGCCAACTGGCGGAAGCGGTGAAGTTCATCGCTGAGGAGGAATCCAAGTGTCAATCACCCATGTCGTTATCACCAACGCCGTAGTCTTTCTGCTCTTGGGAGTCTGGTGGAGCAAACAGGGTTGGTTTAACCTGTTGCTCAAGCTCAGCTTCTTTGGGCTGTGGGTTGCCAACGGGCTGGTTGCTTTGAACCTGCTCGGATACATCGTGAAGAGGTAAACATGGAAAGCGTAATGACTGTCGTTAAGGCTCACCGCCTCGCCAAAGAATGGCATGGCGAGCAAATGTATGGGGACAAACCCTATATCCACCACTGTGAGATGGTGGTCCGGGTCCTCGAAATGTTTGAATGGGGGGACGACATGGAGTTGCTCTCCGCCGCCCTCCTGCATGATACCATGGAGGATGCCCGCATCACTCACGCCAAACTGATGGACGAATTCTCCGAATCCATCGCCGACCTCGTACAACTCGTCACCGACAAACAGGGACGTAATCGCCGGGAGCGCCACGAGCGCACCTACCCCCTTATCCGAGGCAACAAGAGGGCGACCGCCCTCAAGCTCGCCGACCGGATTGCCAACGTCATCCAGTGCCGTCTGTACAGCAACGAGGGGTTGCTGGCGATGTACCAAAAAGAGCACAATGACTTCAAGGCGATGCTTATCGACCCGGCAATTAGTTGTGCCAAGCTCGATATGATGTGGAATTACCTCAACAACTTGCTGGCGGAATAATCCTGCTGATTTTGTCCTCGGCGTGGTATACTGTAATTGAGGGGGATACATGACTCCGAAGGAAGCGGCTGTCGAAGTTCTCAAGACCCTGTACAAGAATAATTACCGCTCTTACCTCGTGGGTGGATGCGTGCGAGACCTTATCCTTGGGCGTGAGCCAAAGGATTATGACATCACCACCGAGGCCCTCCCCGAGCAGGTAGAAGCCGTTTTCCCCAAGACTGTTGCCGTGGGCAAGTCCTTTGGTGTCATCACCGTGGTTATGGGTGACGTGAACATCGAAGTGGCAACCTTCCGTTCAGATGGCGCTTACAGCGACAACCGCCGACCTGACTCCGTGACCTTCACTCCTTCCGCTGCCGACGACGTAAAGCGCCGGGACTTCACCATGAACGGCTTGCTCTGCGTGGGTGAAGCCGACACTTCCAGCGTAGCCAACTACGAGACTTCGCTTGCCGGGTCGAATGTCCATTACACCGTGCAGGAAGGCGAGTCCCCGGACGGCGAATCTCACACCTATGGAATAATGGATTTCGTCGGCGGCATGGACGATATCAAGGAGCGGAAGATTCGTTGTATCGGCGACCCCAACGAACGCTTCAAGGAAGATGCCCTGCGGATGCTGCGGGCCTGCCGGTTCGCCGCTCAGTTACGATTTCACATTGATGATGACACCCTCTTGGCTATTCAGGAGAATGCCGCTCTTATCACCAAGGTTTCGGTGGAGCGTATCGCCGTGGAACTCGTCAAGATTCTGACCAGTCCCCACCCGGTCAACGGGTTGGTGCCCTTGGTCACCACCGGTCTTATGGAGCACCTGCCTTTTAGTGAGGCAATCAAGAAGGGTCTTGCTTACATCCTGCGCCGGTTTGGTAAGTTCCAGACTAAGGATGCTAATTTGGCACTGGCAATGTTCTTCGCCCACACTGACCCTACCATGGTTCGGGTGGATTACCTATTGAAGAAGGTTCTCAAGCTGTCCAATGACCACGTTAACGCCGCAGCCGGGGCGCTGGACACCCTTTACGACATGCTCTTCGCCGGTCTTTTCAATCTCAAGCACGCTCAGCACCGGCTCAAGAAGATGATGCGGAATCCGGGTGCTATGCTCGGCGTTGAACTGTTGGAGCAGAACCTTGCGTTGAACTTTCCACCCTTCCCTGATGGAGACGTGAAGGATTTCCACAGTCTCATCGAATACCTGCGGGCATTGACCCCGGAAGAAATCAACCCTCCCAAGTTTGTGACTGGCGAGGATTTGATGGCGATGGGAATGGAGCCTTGCCGGGAAATGGGCAATATCCTTGACGATGTTGAGGATATGCAGCTTAATGGGGAACTGCGGGACCGGACTCATGCCCTCCTCGTGGCGGAGCGTTATGTCTCCGACTTCAAGAACGGAGTCCTGCGATGACCAAGTACGCCAAGGTCGGAGAGAAGGTCATCGTCAAAGAGTTCATCACCTTTGAGAGGGTGGGCTACCCGCTCACCCTCGATATCGTCCGGCAGAAGTTCAGCGGGGAAGTGGAGACCGCACTTCGCAAGATGGAGTTCATCCTGACTACCCCACGGGGACCAATCACTGAGGTATTTCATGAGCCTCCCAAGGTGGATAGTTTCGTGGAACGGCAACTGGTCCGGGCGATATGCGGATACATCATGCGCCGGGAGAACTTCGGCGGCAGGGAACGAAAAATCTTCGAGGGTCCGCCTCCCCCGTCCACCTGCGAGGACCAGACTGGCAAGCTGCTTCCCGTGTTGGCAAGGCGTATGGTAACGACCGGGACTTACTACCCGGCCTATGGCGGCGGGTGGGGTTACTCGGACTATGAGGATTACGAGCCTGCGGAGCTTTGCGACACCAAACAGCACTGTGTCTACACCTTGGAGGGAGTAAGCCACTTGGGATTCCCCTTCAACTTCAACATTCTGGCGTCCCACTGCGAGAGGGAGGCACAATGAAAAAGTGCCGCTATCACGTTGACCACAAACCTTGGGTTATCTGGAGTGCCTGTGGCATCGGGATGCCATGGTTCAAATACATCATCACCTACGGGCAGTATCCCCACAAGGGTTGGGGAGCCAGAAAAGCCGCCAAGCGGATAATTGAGATGGAATCCCAAAGGAACATGCGACCGGAGTTCTTCATCGCTCTACCCGAGGGGAAAATACCTCGCTGCCCGGCACCGAGGAGAATCCGACACCGGGGGCGAGCATGAACGGGGCGGAACTGACGATGATGATTATCCACTACCCGGACATCGAAATCCGGGCGTGGGACCCGGTCACTGGCGACTATCAAACGGTGTCTGCTATCGAGTTTAATGCCGCTGCCGAAGCGGTAGAGTTACACACATTCAAAACCATCAAACTAAAGGAGAAAACCATGGTATTCGTATTCGGTTCCAACGAAAAGGGCATTCACGGCGGCGGAGCGGCGAAATTCGCTGTCTTGAAACATGGAGCTATCTACGGTCAGGGCGTGGGACGGCAAGGCAACAGCTACGCCGTTCCCACCTGCTGCCGTCCGGTTCATACGGGAGCGGACTGCCTCTCCTATGATGAAATCCAGAAATACGTGGACCAGTTCATCCAGTACGCCAAGGACAATCCGACCGAGGAATTCCAAGTCACACAGGTCGGTTGTGGCCTCGCCGGGCTTAACCCCGCCGACATCGCCCCCATGTTCGCCGCCGCCCCGGATAACTGTCTTTTTGACAGCGCATGGGAACAGTGGCTCCCCGGCAAGAGGTTTTGGGGAACTTTCTAGGTTTTCAGTATTATAGGTATGGGGGTAAAGTCGATGCTATCCCGTATCCTGTTTGGAATGTTATGGTTAGTCAAAGTGGCCCTGTTGGGTTTGGGACTTATAGTCCTCGCATCGGTATGCTTTGGCTATTACTGCGGCATTAAAGCCGCTGCCGTCGAACGCCGCTATGCGGAAGAGGATGACTCATGTTGAACCGAATGACAGACCGGAACGGCTCTTTCCGAAAGCTCCTCGGAGCGGTCGGGGGAGCACTCTTGTTTGCCGATGGGACTTACGTGACGATGATTGGCGCTCTCCTCATCTTGTGGGCATTTTTTGAGGATTTCGGAAATCTCACACTGTGGGTCTTTGACGACCGTTGCACCAACAAGGCATACGATGCCCTCAAGAAAGACCCGCACGCCTCTGTAAACGCCTTCCACGCTCACCAAGTGGCATTGCGGCAGTATGCTGAGCGGCAACACCGCACTTTTCGGCAGCGTATCGCCTTCGCTTGGCGGCGGCTCATAGCGAAGGCCAACCGGCTGGCGGACCAACTGGACCTTTGGGAGAGCAAGCTTACAATTCTGAACTTCTACGACAAGCTGTCCCGGCTGTACCGGGGCAGATGGGAGGAAGTGTGAAAATCGTTCTGGAAATGAACCACGACGAAGCCCTATGCCTGCTGGAGAAACTCAGTGAGGCCGTTGTTACTGATGACACTCCCGAGCAGATTCCCACGACGCTCTTCAAGCGTCTCCGGGAAGCTATCAAACACCCGCAACCGGACAAAGAACCGGACATCGAAGCACCGGGAAGATTGGGGGATTGAATGCTAAAGCCCTGTCAGCGCTGCAAAAGCCAGCGTATGCTATTAGTTAACGGCAAGTGTTCCGACCTTTGCCAGCTTATCTATCAGGACAAAGAAGCGGACGGATACGTGCCCTACAACCTGAATGTTGGTGGGGGCGACTACATTGAATTCACCGTCTGCTTGGAATGCGGGCAGGTACAGGGAACATTCCCCGTGCCCGAGGAAACCGTGGCAGAGGTATTTCCATGAGCATGATTGGTGACATCGCCACGGAGGCGACCGTCGAAGAGTTTGTGAAGGAAATTGACCGGCTCATCATCAAGCACCGGGATAGCCCGGAGGCGATGAAAGCCCTCAAGGAAGCCGGGCGGTTCGCCCTCACGCAATTTGATTACACCACCCCGGCGTGGGCACATACGTTCGCCGCCAAGTTCCGGGAGTAAGAAAAACTACCCACTTTTTCTTACTCTTCTCGGGGCGGACCCGAGAACATCTCATCTTCAAACCACTCAATATGCGGCAGTTCCCGTGCGGAGGCTTTCTTGACTTCCGGCAGGGGTTCGACCTTGAGCACGAAGCCTGTCTCCGTCCCCTTGCCTCGGCCCTTACCTTTTGCTCTCAACCCCACGACAAACGGCGGCTCCCCTTCCAGCTTGTCAAGGAACCGCAGGTCATGCAGGTCCCCATCAATGACCGGGCGACCGTAGTACTGCGCCGGGAGCGGCTGCTTGGGCTTAAGGTCGAAGACCACGGCGACGGATACCCCGTGCTTTAATGCTTCCTGTACTTCCTTCTCATTTGTCTCCGACCGGCTGAACACAATGTCGTAGTTCTCCCGGATTTTCTCCCATGGCTTCGGGACCTTGGTGTAGTCGTAGAACTGCACCATGGGGTATTCCTTCGCCATCATGACCCCGAGGTTCGGCAAGTCGGAAGTACCGTTTATACGGATGGCGGGAAGGAGGTCCATCTTCTTCGCCTTACGGACAATTTTCTCAATGCTCTTGCGAAGCTCCTTGAGGAATGTTGGCCGGTCAGTGAAGTAGAGCTTGGTCTTGTAGATGCGTGAACCCTGAATCTTGGGAGAGTTCACCCACTCGCCTGCGGTGTTGAGGCAGTGGTGACGGCATTCCGGCGTGCTGAATGGACAGACGTTCCCATACCCGGATTTGTCGGCGGGCATCAGGTGCATGACCCCGGTCAGATATCCCTTGGGGATACCCTTCATCATCTTGCGGTTCTCCGTGTTCACAAGGGCGGGCTGGTAGGGCTTCTGCGTCTTGAGGTTCTTGGTAGTGACAAACTCCTTGGGCATGGGCCGGTCATCGGCGGCGGTCAGTCGCTTCTTAAGGGGGAACCACTGGTCCTTGGCCCCGGACCACTTGTCCTTAATAGTATAGCCCTCCAACATCACGGGAGCGCCCTCAATCAGCCGGACTTCATCCTCGCCGCCGTAGAGGTTCAACTCCATGGTCATATCCCAGTCAATGGAGCTTGCCGGAACCTTCGCTCTCAGGATAAACTCCTCACCGCCCATACCGGCATAAGGTACCGCCATGTTCTCCCGGAAGGTCCACGCCACACCCAACTTCGTGGTATCGAGGTCTTCAATGCTCCCCAGCTTGACGGCCCGCCAGATAGTAATCGGGAACCTCCAAGAACTGAACGTCTGCACAAAGCCGTCATAGATGTCCCGGAGTTCCTCTGACTCTGCAAGATTCTCCTCACCTTGTTCCGCTGCCTCATTTTCCAAATAGGGGTGGAAACCATCAATCCATTCCTCATAGGGAGGCCACACGAACTTGCCCGCCGTCTTGGAAGCTCCCCGGTAATAGGGTGCTTCCTCAGTATTCTCCAGTCCCTTGAGGTAACCATGCTGAGACTCGTTGAAGTTGATGATGCGGACCTTGTCCCAGTCGATAAGCTGATTGAGCTTGTGCGCCCCGCCCGCTCCCAACACCGGTTGATTGAATAGCAGCACTTGGTGGGGGACCTGTGTGGTGCCGTGCTTGTCGTAGATACCGTCATACCCGGCGTCAATGAGTTCTCTCTGCGTCGGTGCCTTGCTGATAAACCGATGGCTCTCTCCTCCCATGGAGGACACCCACTCGCCTTGCGGGTTTTTCACTGCCAACTTTAGAGGACGGGTGAAGTGAAGCTCCATGAAAGCTCCCTGCGCCCGGCCTGCCGCCCACGGGCTGGTGCGGTTCATAGACGGGTGGGTATAGACTCCCACTCCCATCTCATTGTAGCCCTCGGTCTCACCATAGAAGCTCTTCTGAGTCTTTATCTTCTTCGCCCGGTAAGCTGAGGTACCGTGATAGAGCGGACGGCTCCAAGTTGCCTCTTCAACCTCAACCGGCTCCTTGGCTGACCGCTTCTGCAACCGCTGCTCACGCTCTGCTATCTCCTCGGGCGTCATATGGTAAATGGTGGTGGTGCCCTCACGAGTCCAGTAGCCGGGAAGGTCTGCTTCTCTCCAAGCGCCGGGGGGAAGACCCTCTTGAGATACCACCTCTTCCTCTTCCGGCTCGTTGATGGGAGTGATGCTATAGTCATCAGCGAGAAGGATGTCGTCACCATCCGGGTAATTGTGAGGGATAATCCAACCGGGTAATCCCGACTCCGGGAGGCTGTCCAATATCTCCTCAGTGCCATACTGTGACCGCAGCCCGAACATATCTTCCAATCTCTCCAAGTCATCCCCGCCGTCTATTCGAGGTAGACGAATGGGCTTGGTGACTTGGTACTCCAAGATGCGGAAATTCCCCTCTTCTCCCCCATGCCAGCCTTGGAAGTTTTCCGCCACGGAACGGGAGGTGCTAAACCATGCCGGGGTTTGGATGTCCATTGCTGGAAAATCCTCCGCCGTGCCGTGATAGAGGATAGTGCCCTTGGGGATGAGGTAAGTCTTGCGCCAGCGCCTCCACCATTCACCGGAACTCCACTTGTGGACGGAGCCGGGCGGCATCCAGTCAACCACCTCATAGGTTTCGGAATGGGGATACTTTCGCTTGATAGCCTCTATCACCTCGGGAGGAGTAAACTTAAGGTCAAATCTCCTTCCTCCCCACGGACCGAAAACCACCGTGTCGTCTAGGCTCTCTTCGGGATTCTTGGAGTAATCGTAATCTTCGGCGTCCGTCCAGACGTAGATTTGTTCCTTGTCGTTGTCGATATAAAAATTTCCCCTCGGGATGCGGTCGAACTCCGGTCCCCGGTCAGGGATTCCCATGCGAGCAAACCAATCGGTATGCGCCATTCCTCTTGGGCTAAGGAGAGCTTTGCCTTCCCATATCGCCCACGGGTATCCTACCAATCCGGCTATCTTCATAGCTGCCCGTAGACTGGGGTGCATATCCCGCTCAATGTCAGTGCTGCCTTTGCAGTCCAAGCAGAAATAAGTGTCGGTGGTCGGTGAATGCATCGCCCATGCTGTCTGGTCCGAACCGCAACGAGGACAGAAGCCGCCCCACTCCGAGGCGGTCTTAGCAGTCTTAGCGGTCATCAAGGGTTGGATTACATCCTTACCCCAGTACCGATAATCAGCATCCACAGTGGGAGACACAAGGGCAAAATAGGTCACCGCTCCTTGGTCCACGACGTAGGGGATGTATCCACTGGCGGCTGCTCCTAACCGTGCCATGCGTGCATACAGGGCGGCTCTCCCAGCGCCCTCCGCCGAAAAGTACATCGCCGGGGGGCGGAGATTGCGCAGGGCACTCATGACCAGACCGCCTACCTTGGTGAACACCTCGGCGACGTGTCCGGTATTGGTAGTCCCGTAGGCACCCAGCAGGTTGGCATCGGCATTCAGGAAGAGGAAACTGACCGCCCGGTTACCAAAGGTAGGAAGCCCCGGCTCGGCATCCGTCCAACTCTGCATGACAGCGGTGTAGGGGATGTATCCCTTCTGTGTCTCGGGGGCCTTGATGTAAAATTGGGAAATCCAGCGGTCCCCGCTGGCATACCGCCAGTCTTCCCAATCGGCTGGCTCCGGGGCCTTGCGGTCAGCGGTCTTCTGGAAAAGCCCGGCGTTCTGGTCGATGAACTGCACGGCAAGAGCCGTATCATTTAGGTCTTGCGTGCTCATCGCTTGCAGTTGTTCGGGAGTAACCTCGTACACCGAGATTTTGGTTTCGGGTTTGCCGGGATACTGCCGTCGTGCCGTTTCTGCTTTAACAAGAGCGTTGAAATCGTGAGGTCCCTTGGAGTCAATGGCAAGCTCTCCCTTGCGACAGAAAGCATGAACCACTGTCTTCTGTTCCCCGGATTCCTCCACGATTGCCCATATCGGCCAGCCAAACTTCTGATGCAAGGCATTGGCAAAGACAGTACAGTAGCCTCCTTGCCAGCGTTCGCCCGCTGCCGTCTTAGGTTGAGCGAAAGTTACGTCACTGTCATAGACACTATAGTCCATGCCGCTCCTGCTCCACTTCACCGTCAGGAACCGTTCATTGCCGCCGTGATATTTCTGACGAACATCCTCGCCCGCATCATTAGTCTCCATGATTTCCCGGACGCCCAAGAGAGTACCCTTCTCTCCTGTGGACTTACGGATGACCGTGCAACCGATTTCACCCGGCTTGGCAAGAGCGTTATCTACCCGGTAAATATGAGAGGGGTCAAAGACTACTATCTGCGGTCCTATATCTAAAGTTTTCCATCCCCCTCCCTTATGATAGACGGCGTCGAACTTAGACTTAAGAGTCTCAGTCATCTGCTGAGTGGCTTTTACTCTACTCCATGTGGAGGTATCGGGGTCATAACCATTTTTTAACCACCACTTCATCATTGTATGAGGGGTATTGAAATTTATAGATTCAAGCCGTGGGACATCTAAGTAATAGACCTTAAGCCCTTTCAGGCTATTACCATTAAACTTTTTTCCAACTGACTGGGAAGGCGTCATATATACACCAAAACCTAAAAAGTGAATTGGTGGAGGAAGTCCCATAGCATATTCCCGATTTTCCTCAAACCCATGAGAAACCGGACCCTGACCAGCCTCGCCCTCGAATACCTTAAACCCCTCTTGGTCAATTAACTCTCGTGCTTCCGATGTAGTTCCATGGTATACTGGACCAAACAAATGCCGGTCTAACGCCTCTTGGAGAGAGATTGTCTGTGCTTTCGGAAATGCAGTTTTAGATACATTCGTCATACCGTTTCCTTAATAGCACAACGATACCCACTCCAATCGTTATACCGCCCATGAGCTACATACAAAAGCATATGATAGTTAACCCCGGAGTTCCTACACCACGCCTTAAGATTTCTTATCTCAAGGGTTTCTCCTGCGGGAGTGGAAACAGCATATACCCGTTTGGTTGGGTGACCATACCTCCTGAAGTTTTCTAGCCTCTTTTGATTAGCTATCCTAATGCTTTCGGGACTTAATTGTTTTGGCTTACCCATCAATGCGCTAGAGATTAAATTTCTATGATTCTCTGAAAAAACACCCCGCTTTCTTCCCGCATTCTTTTTGGAAATCAAAGCCTTTGTCTCTTTAGAGTGTTGTTTTCCGTAAAAGGAGTTGTTAACCCCGGTGGTATCTCTATGGATTTCATGCATAAGTTTTTTGGTTTCCTCGGAGTGGTTTTTACCGAAAAACGGATTGTTCTTTCCACTGCGAGCTTCCCCCGTTATCTTGCTCCGTTGCTCTGTATCCCATACATACCCAGAAATACCCTCTCCCCCTTCGGTAACATTTGTCAGAGGCCCCTCTCCAAGATTAAAACGCCCAATTAGACAAATGATTTTCTTCTCAAGAGTAAATGCTCTTTCCTCAGACAAAGTATCCTTTATTATGACTACGGTTGGAGATTTTCCGATGTCTAATAACTTTTGTATTATCCTATCTTTATGCGGATTGTGGTGCTTTCCTATGTAACAGGAATGACGCCACGCCCGCCTCCCTTTTCCCTTTCCCACGTAAAATGGCTGATAAGAAAGTAGTATTTCCCCATACACATACTTTCCCGGCTTCCTTGGGTCGCACAATATGTAAACATAAAATCCACTCATACTTATGAACCCAATAGTCGGTATATACTTAACTACCAGAATTTACAAGCAGCCACTCCGCTAACTCAGGGGGAATCTTATGATTTGTTATTGAAGCTGTTTTCTGGCTGGCGGTTACTCCCGTATCTCCCTTGGCAACCTTGATGTATTTCGGAGGGACAGCGCCGTACAGGATGACAGTGTTGGGGGACATCCCCTGTTCATAGTCGTAATGGTAGTCGTCATCTCCCAGAGCGTGGGCGAGATACTCCCGTGCCTCTCCCTCGGCGATGTCGGATTCCCTTCCAGCAAAAGGTAAGCTGCTGGGAGGAAGCTCCCGTTTCATAGCCTCAGTGTCGATTTCCAACACAGTGTCGTAATAGTAGCTGGACTCATCCCAATCGGTGCTGGTGAAGACCGCCGCTCCCGTGCTTCGGTTGCTCAATCCCCGAGTCTCGTTCATGGAGAGCAACCCCTGTTGCAGGATGGTCTCCACCTTGTTCTCATCCGTCCCATGATACAAGGTGGAAGGGTAGGCCCAAAATTCCTTGTTAAATTTTTCTTCCGAATCAGGCAGGAACTTCTCGGCATTGTAATCGAAGAGGAGGTCTCGAACGTCAGACCACATGGTGAAGGTTCCGTCATCATCCACGGCGACCACCGCACCGCCCACCTCATAAAGCCTGCCACCATTGTAGGCGAGCGCCATCTCCGCTCCATGCTGAGCGAGGATGGCTTCCACTTTTGGCAAGTCACCCTCCACCTCATAGAGGGCGTTTTCCAAAGTGTTGTATCCTGCGTATCCCCGCTTGCTGACAAAGAATGCTTTCTTGAGGGCGGCGGTGAACTCTGCCTTCTGTGGGTCGTATTGTTGTGCAAATGCTGACTTAATTTGGTTAGGCTCGAAGGCTATCCAAGCGACTCCACCTTCCACCAGATTCTTGTAACGGATACCGTCGTGCCCTGCGGCTTGCAGCTTTGTTCTTGCTTGCATGGCGAGGTCATAGGCGGCATCTTTGAGCATCTCCTCTTCCCCCTCTTCGGGGTGCATACGCTCGAACAGCCACTCATTCTGTCCCTGCCGGAAAGTTGTATCAGTATCGTACTCTTGATACCACTCATCGGCTTTTTGTGTGGAACTTTCCTCATCCTCGGGGCTTATGCCATCGGCTATCATGGCGGACTGCAAAAGCTCCTCTTCATACCCACCTATCTTCCCCTGATAGATGAACTGGAGCATGTTCTTTTCGCTGCCAAAGTCCTTGGGGTTGATTATGCGGAGATACACGGGAATGACACGGGGTTTTTCTTCGTCGCCCTCATACCGGGTCTGGGTCCACCCCTTGCCCATAGCGAACATATCAGCGACCTTGGGGTCTACAGCGAAGTGCGCTCCCATGAAAGCGCCGGGGTCCCAGCCGCTACCGGAGGACAGCGGCTCGCCCGTCTCCGTGGTCACAACACCGTCTGTGCTGAACTCCTCGAAGTCCACCGATGACCGGGTGCCGTGGTAGACTCGGAGCGGTCGGCCCTGCTGGTCCACCACCTTGGACCCGGCAAACCAACGCCGGAAATTAGGAGACTCCACACCGGCTCCCCTTTTAGGTGAGGCAGTTTTTCTGGGCCGAGTAATCTGGTGCGCTACCCGAGCCAACTCCTCATCCGTTACGGAGTTAGTGTCCTTTTCGAGTAAGTCCATATTTCCTCGGGTTTTTCAAGATGTACTGTGTCACTTCTGCCACGTCTTTCTCGTTACCATACAGGGGACGCTCCCCCCCGCCGGATTCGGGCATCTCCCCCATAAACTGGTTCATGAAGTCGTCGGGTTGATAAGGACCTCCATCCAAGCTCACCTCGGGGTTCGCCGGGTCCATGTCAAAATCCTTCGCCATGACCGCTGGTGACCGCTGACCCTTGATGTCATAGGTCTTTCCGTCCAGTGCCATGCAGTAAACATGGGTCATGTTCCAGTCCACCAAATTGCCGCTATCTTCAAGCTCTGCAATCTGTTCTGGACTCATCTCCCCGATATCGTGCCACGGGTCTCCCTCGGGGTCAGACATAAAGTACACAACACCTTGATTCAATCGAGCCAAGGCCACAGCAAATATGCCACACCCCTCAGTCATGTAATAGCCGGGGTCAAACACACTGGAATCATCGCCGTGTCCGGGCTGGAGGAGTCCAAGACCGGGCAAAGAGGCGGTGACGGGCAGTTGCAGGGCGTGCCATTGGTCTTTCATATCCCGCCACTTATCCAGCGTCAGTTGTACTCCATCCTTGAGCCGGATTTCCTCTTCATCATTGAAACTTCCGCTCATCGACAGCGCCAAGGTAGCAAACCAATCCACATCCTCGATTCTCACCTTGGCGTGGAAGACTCGATAGTTTCTGCTGGGGCTGCCATAAGGATAGGCTCCTACGTCATGTCCCGGTGTACCGGAGGACATCGACCAGTAGACCCCAAAGTCCTCTTGCTTTATGCCCGACCATGGCTTATCAGCAGGAAGAGAGACGGCCCGGTATACATCCAGAGGCCACTTCTGGGAAAGGAAAAACTTGTGAGAGGCGGCGAAGCGCTTCTGGGCCTCTTCTGGGGAAATTGTTAAGTCTTCTTCCTCATTGGTATCATCCACCCCGAACTCTATCTTCAAACGGTTGGTAAAAGTGTCAGGTCCACCAAGCTCCTCAACGAACTGCCGGAAGGTGGGGATGCCTGTAGATGCAGCGGTCTTACCCCCCATCTCGGGGGGCAATGGCTTCCCCATTCTTCTAGCTATTTCAATAACCCTGTTTACCAGATTGACACATCTCGGACTTTCAATATACCACTTGGCCCCACCCTCGAACAAGGCGGCATAGGTGTCAGCGATGACCTCTTCGGGGCGATGCTGTCCACCAAAAAAGTTGTCGAACGTAGTACGGGCATCCATCGGTGCATTGGGGGGTTTACCATCTTCCCTGAACGGGGCGAGAACATCCCTGAAATCACGGTTGAAATTCACCATTAAATCATGTCCTATTTCATGGTTGACCACCATCCTGCGGGAGTCCTCGTTACCCTCAAAGAAGGTATCACTGACACGGGTCAGACCCGGTCCCTGCCTACGGGCATCAAACGGCCTGCCGGGGACATACTCAAAGCCTGCTGGCGGATTGGCAATGAATTCCTCCTTGGTAAGCTGCCATGGTTCCTTGATTGGCTTATCCTCCGAGTCGGAAACCTTGTAAACATCTGCTGTTTTACTAACACTTTCCGCAGGCTTGACAACGTAGTTCTCCCCATATCTTGTGTTGAACTGGGCGAGGAAATCCGGGGGAATCTCCCCATAATGAACAATCAACTCCGTGGGAAGCCGCTTGCCCTCTACTTTCTCCAAGTGATACTTCTCTCTGACTTCAATCACAGCTAAGATACGATTGGACCCCCCGTAGCCTATAGGCATCTCAATGCGGGCATTATTGAAGTTGTAAACCGCATTAGGCTCCTTGGGGTTGGCATATCGCTTGAGGGCAATAGTGACCTTGGCGACGGCATCCCGGAACATCCGTTCTCCCTCCTCGGGGGAGGGGAATAGTTTCCTGATTTCTTCCGCAGGGGGAATACTGGACTTCCCTGATTCCTCAGCGAAAGCCCTTTGGTAAGTTCTGGAAAGCTCCCAGTCCTGTTCCTTCTTAGCATGGTGAGCGGCGGAGCGAGCAAGGGCGGCGAAGAAACACTCGGGAAGAATTTCCAACAGTCGCTTTTGAACCTCGGGGTGAAAATCCCCGTTGAATTCATCGTTGTTGGTGCCGTAATACTTGAACCGTAGTCCCCGCAGGGCCTTGTAAATATACTTCTTTCTTTCATCATCCACGTATTCTCCCCAACCCTTCGCCCTTTCAGGATAGGTGACAGCGAGGTAAGCGGGAAGAATATAGTAGGAGTTACCCATGTCGGAGATGCTGGGAAGAGCCTGTTGTAGATAGCCCGTGACACTATCCTCATCAAGATACATGGTGTTGGGCTGCAAATCCATACAGACAACGATGACTCCGTGCTCATTCCCTCGCTGCCGGGGAGAACTCATGGCGGTGGTGAGATTTTGAGTGACGTATACGCCGCCGTAGGATTCCCGGCTAGGGGAGTAGGCACCGGCATTGGGGTCATCTCCCCAGTTGCGCTTCTTGGGGCGGGGATTAAGTCCCTCGGTCAAAATACTGCGGAGGTTACTGGGGCTGGACCCATGGTACCAGATGGACCGCTGGGCCGCAGCCTTGCCATAGCCGTAAGGCTTGACATTCCCCAGCCACTTATCAAACTCCTCAATGTCTGAGAAGGTTAGAAGGTCGTGGTCATCATCCTCAATTTCATATACCGGGTAAGGCTTAGTCAAGGAGGCTAAAGCGGAACGAATGAGGGTGTAAGTCCGGGGAGTTGTGTGCCGACTCTGGAAAGTCACCCCGTTATCAGTTATGATAACCCGGATGTTCCCTCGGTGCATTGCCTGCATACATGCCCGGATAGCTTCTTGCATATTCTGAGGCTCTTCCTTGTCGCAAAGTCCATATGCCACAGCGTTCCGAGCATGGGTACTGCCTGCATTAGGGATAACCTTTCCCTTGGAGGTTATCCAAGAGCTTTCGGTGATGGGCGGCATTGCCTTGGAGGCTTCCTTTTCCAAAGAAGCATTTACGTTAGGACTGACCGGGTCGCAGATGGTGTTATCTGCCGCTTTGATTTGGTTGGGACTAAACACGGCGTAGGTGTCAGTCTTGCGTCCTTTCGCTTGATACGTGTCCACGGTGTTGTGAATGATGATACCATCATGCCCACCCGCCTTAGCCTCGGCTACTGTGGTATCCGTCCCGTGCCAGCTTGCTCCTCCTTTGTCCACCACGTAGGGATTCTTTATGGAGAGGTAAAACCCCTTGGTCCCCGGTTCGCATCCCTGATAGTCCCACGCCCGGTGGGGGTCGGCGTAGCTGGAAGCGGTGCTGTAGTCGGCAGCAAACCAGAAGGCCCGCTCCGGGTCTTCCTTGTGAAGGAACCGTTCAGTGGGTGTTTGAAATACCCCTTCTTCCTTGAGCCAGCGGGTGTCGGGGGAGCCATGATATACCAGCAGGGGCTTACCGTAGGGGTTCACTACCCTAGAGCCGTCGAACCATTTCATGAATGCTTCACTGAACGTCCGGGTATCGGGCACATAGGTTCGATACTTGGGACGCCGGGCGGCGGTGATATGCTCATACTTGGGCTTTAACCAACGTGAAGACCCACGGCGCTTCCAACCCGTGACATGCACCGGAGCATCGTGGTGGAGGGTAATCTCCTTCTCTTCCGGCTGGCCCCTAAGCGCCCACACGGTTTGTCCCCAATCCACGGCATCGAAAGTGACTTCTCCCCGGAAGATGTAGGTCTTGCGCCCCTTGTTGTATTCCTTGTACTCCTCCGCCTCGTCCGGGTCCCACACGCCAGCCCCGGCTGCTGTCTCATAGTCGGCGTTGTAGGGAACGGCAGCCGTCTCATCGTAAGTCCAGTAGATGCCAAAGCCCCGAGTATACGGATAGCGGTTGTGCATTTTGACTGCCCGGTAAATGACCAGCGGCTCGGTCAGTGTATTGAGAAATGCCCGGATTTCCGCATACCGGACGGACTTGCTGGGGTAGACCCTGTGAAACTCCTCCACGGTGGGAAGCTGCGAAGGGTGACGCACGTGGTCAAAGATGGTCAAGGGTGCGGCGGTCTTGGTTGTAGCCTCCCACAGGGCCTTCATAGGATTGGGGAGACCCAACTCTTCCCGGTAATCATATTGACCAACGTGCGGTCCTCCCTCCACGTGAATGATGAAGTCCACCATCCGGCCTTCCACCTGCTGATATTTGTCCCAGAGTGGCTGGTCTCTCTCCACCATATCCCATGCAGGTGTGCCCTTGGGGAAGTCAATGACCACATCAATGTCAGACTTGGGCTTGAGTTCGTCACGGGCAGCGGAGCCAGCCAAGGAGATGCGTTGGCATTCGGGGTATATCTTGCGTATATCCGCTACCATCTCAGCGATAGTGGATTGAGTCTCAGGTTTAAGCGGCTCGCCGCCCGGCTCCGTGCTCCACGCTTCCTTGGGAATAAGCAGGGCGTTCCTGCCCTTGTTGAACTCCTTGTTTAACTCCTTTGCCTCCTCCACACCGCCGTATTGCTCCCACCGCTCATACTCATTCATGCCCGTGAAGAGCCGATTCAAGGTGGTCCTTCCGCCCTGCACCAGCCAGCTTGACAAGTCGCTGCGGGGGTGAGAAAACTGCAAGACCTTATCGAGCGCCTGTAACTTGTCTTCATCACTCTTGGCAAGATACACCCCTTGCACAAGATTCATCAGACGCCCCTCGGCTTGGTCGCTTATCCGCCAGCCGCCTTCCGGGGTATCAAAGTAGTCTGGTGCCCGTTCAAAATAATCCTCCGGGAATTTCTTGGATATGCCCTCTCTCTCCAGCATCTCCGAGGCATACTCCTCCGGTCCCATCGCACTGTGACCACAGAGGATGGAGTTGACGTAAATCTTTAGGCAGTTGTCAATGACGGTTTCCGCTATCTGATTGAGGCCCGCCGAGTCCCGGACAAACCCGGTCTTCATGTAGTCTTCCCAAATCTTGATGAGCCGGGCGGCAGGCACGACATTCCACTGTTGACGATACCTCTTCTGGCGGACGTGTTGCATGTATTCGGTGATTACTTCTACGGCTACCACACTCTCCCGGTCGAAGAAAGCCTCTGCCGCATCATAGTAAGCATCATCACTGGCAGTTTTTTGAGAGGCATTCATGTTGCTATCGAAACTCTCAGTGTCAATGAACGAGAATTCTCCCAGACCGTAGCGATTCTTGATGTGTTCAACCACGTCATTGGGTGTATATCCCCCGGCATTCTTGACAAGGTGAACGAGCCTGTGGGTTCGGTCTACAATCGCCACTCCCCGCTCTATCCGGTCATAAGAAGGACCGGCAAACGGCAGGCTGAGTTCCTCTAACCACTGGGCATGACTCTTGTTCCCAATCTGTACGGTGGATTGAATCTTTCCCTCATAACGAATCCACATGATGACCGTCTTCGGAACAGCGGCATCCTTAAACCCAAACCCGTCATCTTCATCATAAACTTCGGGAAGGTCCTCCTCCGTCAACTCCTTCACGTACCGGAAATCTTTTCCTTCAACTAACTGAGTGCGGGGGGTGATGAGGATAGCGCTGTAAGCCTTGTCGCCGCCGCTGGGGTCCATGGTGTACTGCACGTCATCACACAGATAGTCATCCTCGGTGGGGTATATCTCCACTACCCACGCCGTGGAGTTACGGCTGTAATCCTCGGTCAGCCGACTGAACCAGTAATCAGGGTCGCCCACGTGGACCGCCCGTAGATGCGGGTAGTCATTTGCGGAGCCTGCCAAGCCCACGGTGTCCAAGGTGTGTGTCTTAAGGACCGGCTGGCGTTCCCACACCACCCGCTCGAAGTTCCCCATCTCCTCCGCCAAGGAGACAAGCTCATGCTCGTATTCCAGCTTCTTCACTTCCTCAGTGTAGACCGGAGACAAGGCAGCGGTCAGAGGACGTTCACTGTGGGGATTCTGGACTTGGTCGTCCTCATAAAAGTCGTTGTGCCGGTCCGGGAATGGTTCATCATATGACCACCCCTGCTGACCGGAGATGCCAAGGTCATCTATCGCCTTGCCGGTAGGGACCGCCGCTTGCTTGGGAAGCGCTATGGTCTTGATGAGTTTAAGATTCTGCGGGGGGATATCCCAGAGATATTTCCATGCCGTAGGGTATTCGTGTCTAACCTCGAAGTCAGGCCAGAATGTTCCCTCTCCCTGCGGAACCTTCACCTCCCAAATGTCACAAGCCTGTCCCGTGTAGGATTGCTGCTCACCTACCCAGTTCTCGGCATCAGAAAGACTACCAAATAGATATACCGCTGGCTCATGCTCCACATCCTCATATTGCTGCTTGTGGTACATCTGCAATCCATTCTTTAGAATGGAATTCCGGCTACGGCGGCGGCTGACATGGTAGGCAATCTGAGGATACTCAAACTCATCGGCTGCCCACTTGCCCCGCAAGCGGGGAGCAACCTCATCTACAAACTCAAAGTCCCGGAGCGAGGGGTATTTCTGCTTTATTTTAGCTACCACTTCTTCGGGAGTAAAGTCAAAGTCAGCCTCTCCTGTAATAGATTCACCCGCCCTTGAACCCTTGGGAGCGGCGTCAGTGTATAGACGGACTCGCTTCTTTTTCTTGTTGACTTCCGCCCTTCCCCGAGGGACTTTATCAAACTCTGGCCCCCATGAAGGAATGGGGTCATGCCGCTGAGAGTGTTGATTGAGTTCTTGAAACCATTTAACATGCCAGAGGCCCATGTCGTCGGTTAACAACACCTTGTTGTGCCATGTCGCCCACAGTAGCTCAAAATCATAAGGCTCGTAAGAGGCTACCTGTTTTATGGGAAGCGGGTAACGTTGTCGGAACTCTTCCACCCATCGGGTTACCCTCGGCCTGCATGATTCCATAGATTCTTGGTGCTCTGGGTTACCAAAGAACCCAGCATCATGCAGAGTATTCCCCCTACCGGTCAGGTCAAGAGATGTATCGTCTGGCAGGACAACAAACTGGTGCTCCCAATTACCCCGAAGCTTTCCCCCAAATAAAGCTTGGGTAAAGAGAGAAGAGAATTTGCACGCCCCTTCAAGGTCATTAGGCTCGGAACGACCATACTCTTTGGCACGTTCCTTCCACTTTTCAATGAGAAAAGATTTAGCCTTATCCACCCATTCTGGCGTAGGGGGATATAGAGATTGAATATTCATGATAGAGGCTACGGCAATGCCCTTGCCTCGGAAGGGAAGCTTACCTTGCTCCTTGGGTGGTTTCCATTCAGGTTCTACCGGAGCATGGAACTGGTTATAGAACTCCAACAGGTCTTCATCAGCGTGAAGGTCCAGAACGTTCTGATACGTGCGGTCCAGCTTGATAGCCTCTTTAACCGGCATGACCGCAGACACCTTAGCCGCCTGCGGGTTCTCCACCCAGAACTCATTGCCGAACCCCCGGCTTACTTGATGGTAAGACTCCCTTGGTACCTCCGACATATCAATGACAGCGACATAGGCCCGGTCATTCTCGTAGTAGTCTGTCCAATTCTCTAAGTGGGAGGTGACCATCAACTTGCCCGGTACGGGTGTGCCGCCTCCCATGCTGGACATATCCCGAGGACCCTTTGCCGGGTCGATAGTGAAGTTGGGGTTATCGGTGACATGGAAGTACAATCCATGTTTGATGTCTATGGAGAAATCATGCTTGAAGTCCTCAAAAGTGGGAGCCTTGCGTGCTTCCGCTTTGAGACCGTTCAACAAAGGATGTGACCAGCGCTTGGGGGCTGTACCCTTTTTGGGGTCAATCGTACCCTTTTTGTGTACAGAAGAAGTTACCACAAGGTCGGAAGGGATGTTGTCAACGATGTTGAAATCTCGAAGCTGGGGGAAAGTCTGCAATACAGCTTCTACGAGGTATTCCGGGGCAAAGGTAAAATCGGCCCGACCTGTGATACCACCCCGCCCAGCCTCAGTAAAAAGTATGACCTCATCATCTTGCGGTTGAACCCAAACCCTTCCTCGGGGGATACGGTCAAATTCCTTGCCAGAATCGGGAAGCCCAACCCGCTCAAACCACCTGACGTGAGGTTCAATCTCCAAAGAAAAAATTACCCGGTCATTCACAATAGCCCACAAAAAGCTCCGGGTACCATCCATGATGTCGGGGGCAAGACGTAGCTTTTTGGCAGCGGCCTTGTAAAGCTGCATCGGGCCTATGGCTCCCTTTACCCGTGCCCCGTGTCCAATTGCCAAGCTCTCGGCAAGGCTGTCTCCTACTTCCTTACCCACTGACCGCTGATTGGCAAGCTGGTCAGTATCCGGCAGCAAGCGCCGGGCGGTGACATTGACAGCGTAAACGGTGATATCCTCTCCGGGGTAAGCCAACTCCCCAAAGTTCTTGGCGTTCCCCGGATACACAGACAAATACACGTAACCGGGGCTGGTTTGATATGACTTGGCCCTGCCGGGACTGGTCGGGAGCAACCCCTCCTCCATCACGGGCAAGGAGGAGGCGGTACCGTGGTAAAGGGTGATGAAGCGGTTGGGGTCGGAGCGAAGGAAGCTGGCAAGGGCCTTTATGCGCTCTGGCGAGGGGTTCTGGTAGAACACGTCATGCCACTGGGGGTCGGAGGAGAAATCAGTTGCCTCTGCCCATGCAGCGGTCTTTATCTTTCCCGTAGCTATAGCGAAAGCCCGTTCCGCCATACGCTTGGCAAAAATCTCCTCGGGGTCAGAGAGATATTCCTCCTCGGTGGGAGGATGAGCGGGGTCGAACGGTTTAGATGGTCGGCCCTCTGCTGCCCAGATAGCGTGAGCGCCTTCCTCAAACAAAGTTCTGACGATATCGGTAACGCTGATGGCGGGGTTGATGAATATCATCGAACCACCGTGGGAAAGCCCGTATCCTCCCTGCCACTTTAGGGGAGAACCGCCCTCTAATTCCACCTCTTCCGGTTTATTGAAGGTCTTGATGGGGGTTTCAAGTACTTTCTCGTATATTTCCCTAAGTCGTTGATTCTTAAGTAAAGTACTGAGGTGACCTACAACCACTCCGGGAGCGTGGTTGTGTATCTTCTCAAGGAATCCCCGGTCAAGGTTATCCCAAACTCCCGCCGTCTTGTAGATAAGCTCTTCCATCTATAGAAGAATCAGTTAGAGGGTTTCTAGCCAATCTGCGGCATCCTGCGTGGAAGTGAAGCTTTTAGACCAGTTTGGATGGTCATGCGGACCCATCTCCAAGGTCACTTCTCCCTGAAATGGCATCATCAGAAGAGCCTCGGTGATGAGTCGGCGGCTCTTGGTGACATTTCGTGCCTGAATGGAAAACTGACCGGCATCCCGGTCAACCCGGAGGTGCCCGTTCTCCATGGCAAGGTTCTCGGCATACCCGAGGTAATCCTCCCCTCCCTGCTCCTCTACCTCCCAATCATCCATACCGCAAAGGTTCTCCGCCATCGCCCACTCCCCGTGAAGTTCGTAAGGGTGAGTCATGGGAAGGGGTCGCCCGTCCCGAGATATCCAGCCGCCGTTTTGAGAGAGCTTGGACCAATCGCCGGAACGTTCAGGCCACGGGCCGGATGGTTGCAGAAGAGGGTTTACCCTGCGCCGGGCAGCTTTCACCCGGAAGCCCCCCTTTATCTTGCCGCCGTAAACCTGCTCTTCTTCATTGACGTGAGGGGTCTTGTACAAGGACGAGTCGTAACCTCTCGGATTCATCTCCAAGAGCATGTTTTCCATAATCCCGGCACCCTCATCATTCGCCGAATGCACAAACCACCGCTGGGGAATGAGGTTGTTAGCCTTGAGCCACTTGATACAATCCACCCCGGTCTTCTCCTGATATCGTTCGTAAGGTGGTGTACCTGACTTGTACCGTTCTTCCTCCTCGGCGTAAGTGGGGTAATGCTCCAGAGCCAAATCGTGGTCAAAGGAGATGGCCTCGGGCATGGGATGCGTTGTCATGTACTGGACAAACTCCTCATAGTTCCTGACCCAATCGACATCGGAAGCAGTGGGTCGGCGCATGTCGTCAACATAAAGGAGCCTAGCGGGTTGCTCCTCCGCCTTCTTCCTCACTTTCTTAGTTGGGTTGACATAGATTTTTAGCAGATTGGGGAAGGTATAGGGGGCCATGCACTGCCACGCTTCCTCGGGGGTAAGAGGGTAGACTTCCATGAAATCCAGACCCATCTGGAGGCGTTTCTTTGCCCGGTGATTACCGTCAATGAGGATGTAGTGCTTCTGTGGCTCGGGATGATTTTTATCTGGCTTATAAACGAGTGGAGCCACGATACCGGGCTTCTCGATATCAACCTCGTTCATGTGTTCCTTGTTCAGGCCCACGTTCATGAGGTTGATTCTGCCCTCTTCCTCCGCTTTGTCATCCTCCACCGTGCCGACAAAAGCCTCAAGGAATGCCTTGGGGGCCTTCTGTGCGGGCCGGGGATTGGCGGCGATAAACTCTTCTGCTTTGTCAACAGCAAACTGCAATCCCCAGTAGGAGAAGCGCTCATCCTGCCAAGCCTTCTTAACAGTGGGCTGTGGACCCGTCAGCGGCTTGTACATGATGTACTCGCTGTCTACATAAGGCTCGAACCCTAACTTACCATAGAAGTCATAGAGGGTTTCTATCTCTGTTACTTCATCTAAGGGAGAGGCGTGCAGGTAGCTGTCTTGTGCTCCTGCCCGGCGTGCCGCCTGTAAAACCGTATCCACGAGAGCGGTGCCCAGTCCTGTGCGCCGGGCGGCAGGGTTGACTTCCACAGCGAGTAGGAGGAAGGTACGGTAGTTCTCGTTGCCTTCGACCTTATCCGATTCGTCGTAGTCGGTAGAGAATCCATTTTCATCCAACCAATCTTCCAGTCCCTCAAGGTTGGTGATTTCCCCACGGGCATAGCCAAGGCGGTGTTTGGCTTCAAGCTGGGTTCCCCTCTTGATAACCCGGATACCACTTCCCGCCGATACCTTCTCTATGGGGGCTTCGGTAACGGACGCCTCACGGGAGATGAATGCAACCTTATCCCGGTCGGCAACCATCCAGTCCTCTTCTCCGGGAAGCTTGTAGCCTTGCAGTCTACGCCAGATGTTGGGAACCCGCTTCTTGTTGTACCTATCCGGGAGATAGCTCTTGATTCCTTTCCACCTCGGACTCATGAATTGCATCAAGGCGAAGTACATCGCCTTGCCCAGTCCGTATCCCCGGTGCCGTGGTTTCACTTCCACCAGACCTATTCCGAGGTAATCGTTCAGGGGTCCACTGTCGCTCTGCCGTTTGGTAGATAGTTTGCCAACACATTTGTTGTCCTCCGTCCATGCCGTGATGTATTCGGCGTCTTCGGGGTCATCCACGACGATGCGATAGCTTCCTACGTGGGCTACTACGTTCTTGTCTTCCCACTGTTCTACGGAGGCAATCTTCCTTGGCTCCGGTAGCACTGTGATATTTTTAGGAGGAACAAAGCGAGTTGAATAGGAAGGAACGCCGGTTTCCCCTACCCCCAAGGGGTCCTTCGCCAAGCGTAATCCCTCAGTCTTAATGCGGAGGGTAACTAGCTCGTCATCCTTACCCCGGATGAACTCAGCGAGGAGATTTTTCCAGTAATCCACCCCCTCAATCGCCGTCAAGAATACCAACCCACGACTCTCCTCGAAGGGGAAGTTTGGCTCCTTTTGCGGAACCAACCCCTCTTGAAGTATCTTGGGGACCCGGCTCTTAAAAGTCACATGATAGAGAATCTCGGGAATCTCAGCAGCGGTCTTGGGAACAACCGCCGAGCCGGTACCTTTCCGTTGATACTCCGGGTCGTTCAGGTTGGTGATTACCACTCGCCAGTCATCCTCTTCTCCGGGGTGGAATTGGTCGCAGGTGATGTCAATAATCTTATCCTGCGTCTCTACCCACCAGTGTAGTCCATGCCTGCCCACCTGCAAGTGCTCACCCTTTTCCGGCCCCTCTCCATAATACCCACCCGCCCGGTGAGCGTCGGGGAATCCGTGCTCTCGCAGGAACTTCGCCAACAGGTCCGCCAGACAGAGGCACTGCTCACGGAAACAGGACTTGTCCTCTAACCACTCATACCAATCCTCTTGCTCCTCCCGGAATTGCCACACGAGTTTGGCGAGCGTATCCTCCTCGGCGGCTCTCCTTCGCCGGATAACCTTAATCTGCTTATTGATGGCCGCTTTGATATTTTCCGGGAGAGGATAGTTGCAGCCAATTGACCCATCATCCTCCACCCAGAAGATGGCGATATCTCCGCTCGTCTTTCCATGGGAATCTCCCCATGGGGTGTCGCCCCAACCAATGGCGGGTCCACCGCCCTGCGGACCTTCGGGGGCACGGGGGTCGGTTTTGGTCCAATCGTATTCACTCTGCTCCCTCTCCAGAATCGGCTGGCTGAATATGTGGCTGTGGTGCCATCCACCCGCCTTACACTCCTGATAGTTGTGGGCTTCTTCAATGTGCCCATCCAGCAAAGACACCGCTCCCAAGGAGAACGGCTTGCCATTCCAACGAGCGTTGTCTCTTGTGAGAGCGGCGGTCTTGGGTCTTGGGATAAGCTCAATGTGCTTTACCCCGTTCTCCTCCACCACCCGGTAATCCTTAGCCAGCCGTGCCCACACATTCTTGGCATCCCGAGACTGAGTGAAACCTTCCCTGAATATTTTGTAGCCTTTCTTTCTTGCCTCTTCAATAGCCATGCGGTAGAGAGTCAAGCCGATGCCGTGGTATTTAAGGTCGGTGCTGACCCATACGTTCATCACCCGAACGGTTCCCTTCTCCTGTGTATACTCGTAGTGCTCCTCGTTGTTCTTCGTGTACGAGTTTATGGCGGCGACGGTGATACCCCCGACTTGGTATCCGTCTAGGTAGGCGTTGACCGCAAAGGTGGGATAGGGTCCCGGTTCCTTGGTTATCTTATAAGTTACACCTTCGGGGGTGGGGAACTTAGAGGCAAGCTTCCCCTGTTTTGGGGGGTCGGGACGGCAGAATCCCTTTTGGCTAGTCAATAACTCGTCCTCCATGGCGGTATACTCAAACCCGTCGCTGAACTTAATCTTATAGGCTCTTGGTGACCCTTCTTCAAGACGTTGGACGGGGGTCATACCACTTAACTCCTTCAGCCATCCATCTGCCTCTGCCTTTCCTAGCACCGTGACCTTCTGATGTGAGTGATACCACAGCTTGGCATCGGCGGACTCGGGACTCTCCCAACACATATACTCGAACCACGCCTGCTCACCGGGCTTCCATTCATTCTTCCAGTAAAGGCGGCTAGTAGCAGGGGACTTGGAGGCGAACTTCCCCTCGTCCTTATCGTCTTGACCGTTTCCAGTAGTCAGGACCAGACAACATGCACCTTTTTCATCCCTTACAATGCGACATTTGTCGTCTGAGTAAAGGATGGTTTCGTCTTCATCCTTGCTGTTGACGGGAACTTTGTTCACTGTGTTTTCAGGCATAAGCCTTGGTTTCCTTCTCCCACATTTTCAGATATTCAACCGCCCTTTGCACAATGCCGATATCATCCTTTAGCAAGCCTATTCCACGATTGCAGCCTCCGCAGAGCATCCCACGAGGAGAATCCGTTATGTGGTTGTGGTCAAGGTCCGTTGCCGGTGCCTGTCGGCATATGGCACAAAGCCCTGCTTGGACAGTAAGCCGTTCTTGGATGTAGGACTCGTCAACACCGTATATATAGCGGCGATGTGCCGCTTGGACCTTTCTTGGGTTGTTTTTTCTCCATTCGGCATGCTGCTTTCGCCTCTTTTCCAGACTACGATGCTCTAGCTGCTGGCTGTAGCAAGCCTTACATAACCCAAATGCTTCATGGGGACGGTCTGGGTGGCACCCCGCCTTTCTCCCCTTGAAGTTCCCCTTGTGCATAGAATCAACGATAAACTGCTTGTTTTTCTTTCGGCACTCCTCCTTGAAACAGGTCGTAAGGTCCTTTGCATAGTATCTGGGAACCTTGAATTCCTCATTGCAAAACCGACAAATCCTCCTTATCGAATGCTTCTCTCTTGTTGCCTCGCCATAGCATTTCCGGCTACAAAAATTTTTCTCTTTGATGCTCGCAGGGCACCTGTCAAACTCTTTTTTGCACCATCCACATTCCACCAACATAAAGCACCTCCTATATGAAGGAGGTAAAAGTTAAGGTTTCAAGGGGTTATGCCCCATGTCAGAATTGGAGTCCCATATTTCAACCGTACCGGGGTCTTTCTCGTTTGTTGCTTCTAACGGAACCCCGATGTGCTCCAATGTCCAGACCCGGACTAGCAACTTAATCTTGTCTTTTAGCTTCTCATCCGCCAGCCGGGCGGTGAAGATTTTCACCTCCACACCATCCTCGATTGCCGCCTTGATTTTCTCCACCATCGCCGGTACCGGCTCGCCAATCTTGAGCGGGTCGAACTCCTCCGTCTCCTTGGCGAGAGTGCCATCAAGGTCCACGCCAATCCACTCCCCCCACTCCTTGGCGGCAGTGATATCTGTCTTCCGAGGGTTAAATTCTCCCGTATTGCTGAGAGCCGATTTAATTTGGTTGGCATTGAACACCCCGAAGTTTAGGGCGTTAAGCTCCACCAAAGCGACTCCATCATACCCCGCCTTCTTAATGAAAAAGAGGAAACTGGGAAGCTCCAAGGCTACCCATGAGCCTTTGGCAACCTGACTGACAAAAGCATCGGCATCATATTTGACTTTCTGCCGGTCGGTAAGCTCCTCCTCCATGACTCCGTAGTAATCGGCACATGCTCGGCTCTCATCAAACTGGTCCATCTCCCCGGAGTTGAAGTATTCCTCGGCAAGATACTGGGCATCGTTCTGACGGTAGTCAAACAGTTTCTTTATCTTAAGATAACAGGGCATGATGTTTGCCCCAATGGTCGCCTGTCCCCCATCCATGACAGGGGTGCCTTTCTCTTCTTCCCACTTCATAACCCCGGAATACATGGAAGCGAAGTCCGGGTTGGTGGTAAAGAATATCAAGCCGCCTCGGAATCCTTTGTCCTGTCGGAACCGCTGGAAGTTTGACGAAGTGCCGTGGTAAACCTTGAGGGGCTTACCGTCCTTGCCTACAATCTCAGAGCCATCAAACCACCGCCTGAATCCCGGCTCCTGCGTGATGTCAAAGGGTCGCCGGGGCGGGAGGTCTAGCTTAAGCTGTTCTGCCGCCGTCATCCTCGGCGACCTTGGGTTGAAGGTCCCCACATTCTTAATGGCGGATTTTGCTTGCCGGGGATTCCAGATGATGTAGTGGTGGGTCCCCGGATAAATTCCCATGTTGGGGAACTGCTTATCCGGCTCCATCTGGATGATACCGTCGAATCCCATTGTGCGGTAGACTTGGGAGATGAAATCCCCGGCGTTGATGTAAACATCTTCGGGAAGATTATCAGAGTTACGGAAAGCTTGCTCAAACTCATAGGCGGTGAAATCACTGTAGAGTTCACCGTTCGCCGTCACTTTACTCCAAACATCCTGTCCATCCACACCCTGTTTTTCAGCGACTTTCAAGACGGCATTGTAAAGCCGCATCCCCGAGCCGGATTCCCGGCCTGTCGCCTCATTGTAGTTTATGTAAAACTCAGTCCCACCTTTTCGGGTGACGACGACCGGTCTCTCGATACGCAGGTAAGTGGCGTAGACTATCCCCTCTTCATCGGGACCCACAATTTCCTTTATGGCACGTTCGTTGGCGTCGGCTCGCAGGTCTTGATACTCAGTGGTATTATACCCCGGAAAATCCTCCCCCATCTCGCTGTAAAGGTCGTTGATGAGTTCATCCGTCCGGCGCTCAATACGATTGGTGATGTCGGGTCCGGTCGGTGTGGCGTAGTTCCTTGTTACATCGCCTTCACTGTCAGTGAAATATATTCCCTGCCCATAATAATTCTCAACATCAGAACGGGAGGGATTGAACACCTCAAACTGATGGGTGCTGCCGTGGTAGACAGGTTTGGGACTACCATCCGGTTCCTTCACCACAGAGTTGCGGAACCACGCCTTAAACGCCGGGGTATTCGTCATCTCCTGCTTGGGGTGGAGATAAGTTAGGTCATTAACGGAGACTCCCGCCGTTACAGACTTCTGCACCGCAACCTGACCCACAAGCTGGACGGCTCTGCCGGTGTAGGTTCGCCACTCGCCCAATGCGCTCTCCTGCGTCCCCATGGCTCCGGGAATGGGCTTGAACTCCAGCACCGCTACTTGCTCCTCATCTGTTTGTGCCAAGGCGGCGGTATCGGACATGAAGAACAGAGGGTCCATCCTGCCGCCTGCCTGCTCCCGGAAGAAAGCCCATGTTTTGAAAAGCTGGAAAGCGTCCTCTCGCTTTTCCTCGGGAGTGGCCGGTCTCTCAAAGTATGAATAGTATTGAGCGTCCCGGCCTTGCCAACCGTGCGCTCCCTTGGCGGGAACATATCCAAGGGTCTTAGCTTCCTCCGCTGTCATCCCCATGGCACTGCTGCGCTCGGGGATATCCATGGAGTGCTTGGTAGTTACCCCCCGAACAACGGCAGAAAGAACAGAGGGAAGACCGTCCTCATCCACCACCATGTTGGACTGGGTGCCGTAATAGCGCTTGATGTCGCTTAGCCACTCCCGTTGTGCCCCCTCACCCTTACGAGCGGTTTCCAGCATCTCCTGCGGAGTGAACCTGCCGCTGGCTACACGGATAGCGATAAGGATGGCATGATAGATATCCTCGGCAATCCGCAAATCGGTGGTGAAACTAATGGATTTCTCTGTACCCCCACCTAGCCCATGACCATAACCCTGATTAAGCTCCTCTCGGGTCTTTATGCCCCCATAAAAAACCGCATCCGCCGCTGTAGTTACGTGGTAGAGCCGGGCGGGAAGGGGCTTGAATGCCTTGCTACAACTGCCGCCGATACAGCCCGGTGAAAGGTCCCTCTGGTCAGCCTCCTCGGGAGAGATTTTACCGAGGGAAAGGGCGGTAAGCAAGGAGGTCTGCCATTCCTTCCTACGCTGCCAACGCTTATGACCCTCCTCCTGTGTCTCTTGCTCGTTCCACACCCCGGAGTAATCACGCTCATTTTGCAGATAAGCGTCATCGGCGGCGGCTGTAACTGAGAGAGATTCTCTCTGTGGTAGTGGAACTTCTTCCATGGATTCCTTAACCTTGCCTGTTTCGATAGCCTTGCGCTTGTCCAACCGCCATGCTCTGGTGGGCCAGACTACTCCCTGATGAGCAGCGTGCGCCCCGTGTTCAAGGAGCCACTGAGTAAGCCTTGGAGTAACATACTTCTGGAGTTTCTTGCCTATGACGGTAAGTTCCCCGAAGTCGTTATAGTAATCCAGTTTCTTCCGCTGTGTGGGAGTAAGTTGGTGAATAAGGCCCCATACATCGTGAATTATCTCCTCGGGTACTCCCGGCTGATTGATGGGTTGGTCGTCAAACGCAATACCACTAGGCCAGTGTTCCTTTAGTCGCTGAATGCTTTCCCAGTTGTGCTTGTCCAGAGAACTCATCTGTTCGGGACGCATCTGACTCAAACGTTCCAAGTCCTGCTTCCCCTTCCGATAGCCAAGGTAATATTCAAGCATCTCAGCAATGGAATCTTCATCCGGCACCACATCACCCGCAAGGTCGGAACCTCTGACTTCAAAGATGTACCCATAAGGGTCTTTCCCCTTCAAGAATTGGTCGGCGAGATTGGGGTGTCCCAATATCTGTCCACCCACGGCGTTAATGGCGGCGTAACCAAGACTGGTCGTCAAGTATACCCGGTCGTAGACGGGGGTGTACCACTTGCTCGGCGTGGGCTTAGCCCCAATCAAGATGGACGCTGGCTGAATGCCGCTCTGGAGAATGCCTTGTGCAGCCTTCTCCTCCGTGGTGCCGTGGTAGAAAGTAGTATCTTTGGCTCCCTCATGAAGAGGGGCAGCGGATTTATTGAGCAACTGGCTTAACACCCTCTCCTCCTGTTTCAACCTCAACGTGGTCCGGCCCCGCTTCGGGAGCCGCTGGCGCTACCTGCACTTCTTGTACCGCAGGGGCTTGCTGTTTCTTCCGCACAGTGTCCCGGTCAGTACCCTCCGCCTTGCATATCGGACAGTGGCGGGATAGACCTCCGCTGTTCTTGAGCTTGCGCTCGAACTCACGGGCAACGTTATCCCAAACCCGTGCCACGGTGAACTCCACTCCCCGCTCGTGGGCAACCTCCATAATCCTCGCCCTTGAGGTTCCCTTCATGTGCTGAGCGATGCGGGCTTCGGCATTCTCCGCCCAGCCGCAGTAGTGCCGGACGTTTGCCTGACTACCGTGCCCCAAACCGCCGCCGAGGAAGTGCAGGAGATACACCTGACCAATGGTCTGGCCTACGGCTACCTTGGGATTCATGATGGCCTTATATTTCGTATCCAAGTACTCGTCCTTGTCGATATCCCCCTCTCTATCATTGGGGTTGAAATCGTCATTAGACCCAAAGCCATACAGGCCCAGTTCGGAGAGAAGGTCTTCATTGAGTTTACGCCAGACCTTTCCATCCCACATCTCTATCCGGCTGGCGGGGATAGTCTTCTGGGTAAAGAATGCCTCGGCACCAGCATCGCCAGTTCCGTACTCATCTTCCTCGAACCCGTAACGCTTATACTCCTTGATGCGCAGAACCACGGGAATCATGCCATCGGAAACAGGGCTATCCGAGTTATGGTAAGCCCACTCCTCCGCCCGACCCACCCAGAACCCCACCCCTCTTGGGTCGGAGAAGAATATACGTCCCTTGGTGTGCCAGCCGTAGTTTTCACCGATGACCGGGGGATGACCGGGTTCCAATCCCTGCCAAATGATGTCTTCCAGCCGATTGGCATAAGTCACATGGTAGACATATCCCACCTTGGCAGCTTCCTTGGGAATGACCCATGAGGAAGCGGCGGTGACGTTCTTCCAAGCTGCCGGGGGCTGGTGCCACTCATTTTCACTGGTCTCCTTCCAACCAAGTATCTGCGGGTGCGTTCCCTCCTTTAAGCGTATCTCCTTCTCTTCCTGCCCAAGGGAGGGGTCAAGATTCACCCAGACGGTCGCCTCCCAGTCAACATCCTGTTCCTGCACTTGTGCATGGATGATGTATTTCTGGTAGCCCGGCCCAAAGTTTCCCCAGTGTGCCTCGGCGGCATCCTCATCCCATGACCAGAAGACCCCGATACCCCGGCGCTTTAACCCCCTGATGTCCTTGAGGGTAACTACCCGGTAGACATCCAAGGGGAAGGACCACATGGAGTGGTCGCCAAGAACATCGTAGTATCGGTTCTCCAAATCCTCATAGGCCCGGCGCTCCAAGTACTCCCGTTTTTCTTTCTGCTCCAAAGCATCAAAGGCTTCCGTCTCCGCCCGGTCGTAAGGTTCCCATTGGTCCCAACTGGAGCCAAACCCATTGACAATCTTTACAATCCCGCCCTCCTTTTCAACAAACTCATCCCATGATGGGAAATGAGAGACGGGAGAGGCGGTCATCGTAAGCTTCGCCTGCTCTTCCAGAACGTTCATGGGGATAATCGTTTTGTTACCACCCTCGCATTCCGGTTGATTAGCGTATCCTTCTAGTCCCTCACCTTCACCCAAGCTCTCGAAGTCATTCTCCCTGTGCGGCGTCTGCTTGTGGGAGTCTGCCGTCTTATTGAAAGCCTCATCAAGCTTCCGTTGGAAATCAGCAAAGGTCTGAGGCTCCTGCCCAATATCATTCCAGTAATCGGTGGTATCCGAGCCGGGGATAAACCAGAACACCCGGTTCTCCTTAGCCATTTCCGCCATCCGGCGCATCTGAGCAGAAGTCGGTGGGGCTACCACATGGAAAGAAACCTCACCGATGTTCTCCTCTACCCGAACGGCCCCGGTAAGCCACATGAACTCCTCTATGGCATTCTGTTTTCCGGGTTCACATTGTAGCCCCTGAACCGCCATATACTGATGGTCGGCACAAGTACGCAAGGGGGTACCATCCGAGAAGATAAAGGCCACATCGCAATCCGGCTCCTGCTTAAACATCTTACGAACTCGCCGTTCCGCCTCACTCCGGGCAGCGGCTATAACCATTCGGTTTGCCGGGCGGAAATTCTTATCCTTCGGCCCCATGACTCCGGTGAGCTTAATAGATGCCCCCTGCACCAACCGTATCTCCGACTCCTCCGGGTCCTTAACATTGGCGTGCAACGTACCTTCCCAGTCAATCTGACTTTCACTCTCAATCACGGCTCGGAGGGTCCAGAATTCTCCCTTCACTCCTCGCACGGGAGACCAGATAGAAGACGGCCCAAAGTAAGCCTGCGCTCCCTCTTGGCTGACGCTCCATGAGACCCCGGTGTGCCCGAAATCCACCCGACTTCCAGCTACTATCTCCAACTCCCGGTAAACGGTAATAGGAAGCTCTAAGGAGTTGAGGTAGTCTACCCCTTCTTCCAAATTCCAAACGGCCATTTGCAGGTCAGCACTGGCAGACAGGTCCAGTTTAGACAAGTACTTGTTGACGTTACGGGGCATCTGAACCCGCTGATGAGCCGCCCTCTTTTGCTTGGGCTTAGGTGGGATAATCTTGGCGGTATCCGCCGCCATCCAACGATACTGGTCAAAGTTGGCAGCAACCCACAGGGCGGCATCCCTTAAATCCTCGGCGACGAATACCGGTTTGCCATTCCTATCCGCAGGTAGGTGCCAACCGCTGTCCACGTGATAGATGGGAACAATATCCCGTGCTGCCCGGCCCCAGAAGATTACTTGGTCCTCGTTGTCCCCCGAGTGATAAACGTTCACCCCGGAGGCCCGGAAAACCACGGCGTGTTTGCCATACTTGCCTTCCACCTGATTGGCATCGGCCACGGGAACACCAAAGTTGTAGCCCCCTATCTTCTTTGCCTTTTCCGTAAAGTAAGTGGTGAGTCCGAGGCGTCCAAGGTCGTGCATACCGTACAGGAATCCATCTCTGGCAATCTCATCAGGGTTGTCCGTCATATGGACTAGCCACTGATTACGAACGATTCCCTGATACGTCATGAGCATGAAAGAGGGGGCGTTCGCCGGGTCGTGTTGCATGACCCAATCACTACCGTGCTCTAAATACTCTTTGTATGTTTCCGGGGGAATGAGAGCAAGCACCTCTTCTTCACCCTCCCGGAGAGCTTCCCAGAAATCCCTACCGGCCCTCTCCGCTTGTACATTGCGGTGGGATTCTTCCATACCCTTGGACCAGTTGGCATAAGCTTCTTTTTCGTTCCGGCCTTGAGCGATGATGTCCCCATAGTGGTTCTTTATCCCCACCTTGCCCTTAGACAGGTCCACGGGGTGCTTCCCACGATAGGTCCAGAATTGCTCATCCCCTTTAAGCCTGACAAATCCCCAAGGCATCTTGTCCTTGGCATTCCACTTACCGGGGTACTCAGGGGGTTCAAAGGGTTTGGGCTGCGGCACGGGGAGAGTGGGAGCCTCGAAATCTTGTCCCTCTAACCACTCAACAAATTCATCGGGATAGAGCCGGGCAAGTTCCTCCCCCTGTATGTGCTCATCCATCTGGAGGTAATTCTTAAGGTCAACGAGAGTGTCAACGATGAACGCCTTTTTGTGGGTGGAAGCGGTGCGTTTCTTGGCAGCACGGGGAATCATGGAGTATTTGTTGATGTTGGCGATTGCCCACCTTGCCACTTCCTCAATGTCAGGAGACTCAAACAGCACGTCCCCTCCTACCTCATTAACGAACCACTTTCCCTCCGTGTGATACAAGGGAATGATATCTTTGGCGGTCTTACCCCAAAAGATTATCTGATAAAACTCATCCCCTGAGTGATAGGTGTTGACCCCGGAGGCCCGGAAGAGTACGGCCTCACTTCCAAAGGATACATTATTCCTTCCTACCCCCGCCTCTATACTGTGTGCATCATTCACAGGAACAGCGAAGTTGTAGCCTCCACCCTTCTTATCCTCATCCTTGAAGTAAGTGGTCAATCCAAGATGCGCCAAATCGCTTACTCCACGGGTGAATCCCTGCTTCGCCACGGAGTCGGCATAGTCGGTGAAATGGACGAGCCACTCATTCTTGACGATGCCCTTGTAGGTGAGGTGGATGAACGAGGGAGAGTACGCCGGGTCGTTCTCCATGGCGAAGTTGGCGGCTGGCTCCAAGAACTCCTCGTAGAGTTGGTCCGGCACCGCCTTCCAAGCAGCCTCATCATAATCCTCAAGAGCGGTGAGGAAACTCCTCCACCCCTTGAACTTCTTGGGTAGAACAAAGTCGTTATTCCGCAGCCAGTCGATGAAGTACCCCGTATAAGCACGGGCTATTTCCTCACCCATGTCTCTCCTGCTCATGGTAAGGTAGTTGACTAGCCAAGTGAGGTTCTGACTCACCCTCGCTTGTTTCCTGATGACATCCAACCCCACCTTCTGAGAAGAGGTCTTCTCCAACTCCTCCATGTCTTCATCAGGTTGAGATTCCTCATTCACCACCCCGTTACCGCAGATGGGGCAAGCGTCTGCTTCATTCTCCGGGAGATACTGCCAGCAGTAGGCGTGGTAATCATCATACCCCGGCTGACCGAGCTTGACCACGTTGATATCGGGGGGTCCAAACTGGTCATGGGTGATGTCTATGATGGTTCCATCTTCCGAGACGTTCCAAACATGGTCGATTTGCTTGCCGTTGTCTTCCAAGTACAGCCCGGCGTAAACGTCCCAGCCGTATTTTTGAGATGCAGCATCAGCAATGAAACCGCAGTTACCCTGACCCCTTATAGCGGTGGTGTCTCCCATGCGTAACTCAGTACGCAAAGCCCGAGCTTCTTCCAAGACTTCGGGGGTGGGTTGGGTATTCACGGCGGAGGCTTTGCTCTGCTGATAGGCATCCGACTTGTCCTTGAGGTCTTGAAACCACTTCTCGGTTTTCTTCTGTCGCCGGGCACGAGACCACTCTCTCATCTTCTCATAAATCTCTTGCCGCTTGGCTTTCTCTTCGGCAATAGTTGCCGGGGGCTTTTCATCCCACTGCAAGCGGAGGTCTGGCATCTTCATCATTGCTTCGGCGGAGAGAATCAAACCATGGTCATCCCTGTGGGGGTACTCCCAATGCCTAGAACCGATGTTTGGGGAGTTAACAAAGTCTTGGTCAGTGGTCTGAGTCAGCCGGTACTCTTCCATGTTCTTGCCGGTCATCCAGATTTTCTGCTTACCGGAGATGCGGATGGATGCCTGCCAACGGGGAGAACCCCAGCTAGTACGAGAAAGCAAAAGAAAGAAAGGCCGCTCGGTAAACTGCTTCTCGTAACTCTCGTCAGATTTCGCCGTAATGAAATCCTTACCGTGTTTAGCGTTCCAACGGTCGGCTATTTCCTTAAAGACCCAACCATGCCCGCCCTCTTGCCTCACTCTCCTATCAAACCCCTTCCCTCCGGGGTAAGTTGACCACACCTTAAGCATCTGCTCATGGTGTACGAGTTCGTGAGCGAGGACACGAGTAAGGGTCTCCTCATCATAACAGATGGCTTTTTGAAGGAGGATGACGGTGTTAGGGTCTCCGTGCTTCCACTCGGTCCGACCCAGCCACTTGGAACGGGTGTAGTCCGCAATTCTAATTTGCGGCTCCGGGAGGCTGGGGTCCACATCCGGCATGAGCTTGTGAAGCACATTGATGACCGCCCCATAATCCAGAGCTTCGTCGGCGGCGATGATTCCCCGCTCCTTCAAAGACTTCCTGAGTTCCCCGCCCTCCCCCGTAGTGCCACTGCTGACAATTTGCTCACCGGGAAACTCCTCTGTGAGCTTTTTGTACATGGCGGTCGCTACACCCCGACGACGGTATTCCGGCTGGACATGAACGTACTTTATCCAGATTTCGTCATCGTATTCCGAAAAGTCCACATATCCGACCCGTGTTCCCTGTTGGGTCTCCTTGCCGTCAGGACCGGTCACCCAGACGCCGCCGCCCTCCAGCCAAGCCTCTACCCTGCCGGAAAGCTCTCCCCGGTGGGAATCGTGGATTTCCAAACGGACTGTCATGGGAGGCGCTTCCCCGGCTGCCCCGGCTGTCGGTTGAAGCAATGGATTGAGTGAACGCATATAACCCTTGGCTTTTCAAGTCCGGGGACAAGTTTCCCCCTGATTGAGAAATGAAAAGTCGTGGGGCTATCAATGGTAACGGATTACGGTCTTGGCGTGAAGAGGAATAACGGTGTAATCGTACTCATCCGCTTCCTCATTCTTCTCGGTTATGATGACTAAGTAGTGTCCTATCTTGGCGATAAGGCCGACTGCGGTAATCTTGGAACCAACAAATTCCTCACCCGCTTTCATTTTATCGAAGTCCGGCAGCGCCTTCCTGCCCTCCCCATAGGCGTCTTCCCAGTCCACCTCACCGGGGCGGAATCGCACACCTTTGATAACTACTCCCTTCGGCTTCATGGTCACCTACCTATGAATATTACCGGATTCTGGGTCCTTCAACCATGCGCCCGGAAGTTTTCTTTATCTCATTGAGTTCAGCACCTTAAAGTAGATGGAGCCGGTCATCGGCTTTTTCTCCAGTTTTTCTGAGGTTTCTGGTTTGGCCGGTTCAGACTTTTCTTCCTTCTTTGCGGGCTTTTGGGCGAACCGACACCAGTCATCGGCATCCACCTCAATGGTGCCATCGGGAAGCTTTTTTTCTTGTAGCTCCGGGTCCGCCATAACCACGGGATGTTTGCAGGAGTCTACTTCTACCCCTTCGGCGTTCTTGGAGTGAGGCGTTCTGTGACGGCAGTCCATACAGGTCGCCGGGCCGTCATGCCAAAAACCGGTCAGTTTGGACCCCGCCATGTCGTACTCTGTTCCCTTGATTCTCTCCAAAATCCCCTCATCTGCCGATGTCTTTTTCATGTCCTTGTCCTTTTCCTGATGCTCTTCTACCTTACTGCGAAGAGAACCGATATCCGTCTCAAAACAGTCACCCAATCGACTGTCTCCCCATTCCTTGGGGTAATGGGACAGGTAGAGCTTTTGTGCTGACTCCAGATTCGGGACCCCGGCAACCAGCTTGTACTCGTCAAACTCCCCATCCTCGTCAAGCTGTTCAATGACGAAGACCTGACTAGCTTCCTTGTCGCCCCCGATGTAAATGTCTAGTGGTTCTGCATCACCCTTGGCGGATGTATCGTCAATGTATCCATAATCAGCTTTCATTTCCCGCCGCCACGTTCTGCCGTTTTTGTCCTTGCCTTCCCGGACACAACCCTTGGGCCACTCAATGACCACGGGAATTCCGTGGTATTCTACACTATGGTGTTGAGGCAGCTTGGCTTCTTTGGCGATACTGGCTTCCGGCATACACTTCTCCTGAATAAGAATCGGGAATTTGTAGTATTAGACATCATGCGCAGAGATTGGTCCACCAAGGGGATGTAACGGCGAGTGCATGGAATGTACCCAAAACGCCAACTATCACCCCCATCAGTAGTGATAACGCCAAATAAAAACACCGCCACAGGAGGATTATGAGTACAGAGAAGCCTACGAGGGATGAGTTTATTCAGGAGGCGCAGAGGCTATCCAACAACGGGAGCCAACCTGTAAGCCGTGATTTCTTTCGTAACAACAGCCCACTTAAGGACCGATGGGCTGCGTATTTCCCCACCTTCGAGGCCCTTCTTGATGCAGCCAACATAAAGCACGCCCGCAAGGTTGCCCAACCCGCCGCCAAAGCCGCCAAAGTTGCTCCACCCCCGGAAGAGCCGAGGGAAGTATATCTGCGCCGGGACAACAGCCGTCTCAGAAACGAAGTAAAGAAGGCGCATGAGGAGCAGGGTTACTGGCAAGAGATGACCGACGCCATTGTGGACGCCATCACTGGCTTGGACCCGTTACCGCCCGTGGAGTTTGAATCACCCATGGGTGCGGGTAGCGACATGGCTGCGTGCATCAAACTCTCCGACTGGCATATTGGCGAAATCATCAAGCCCGAGGAGACCGAGGGATTCGGCATTTACAACTGGGATATAGCACAGGAACGTATGAAGTACATTGCACAGAAGTTCCTCGGCTGGGTGGATACACACCGAACTACCTTCAATATCCCCAACCTGTATGTCTTCGGAGAAGGTGACTGGGTATCCGGCGACATCCACGAAGAACTCACCCGCACGAACGAGTTCCCCCTCCCCGTACAGGCAACGCAAGCGGGCAAGCTGCTGGCGCAGACCGTCTCCACCTTCGCTCCCCATTTCGACAAGATAACCCTCGTAGAGATTGGGGCGGACAACCACGGACGGCTGGTAAAGAAGCCACAATCCAAGCAGAAGTCCAGCAACTCCATGAGCCATGTCGTTTACGAAATTGCCAATGCCTATCTCCAGAAGCATGAGAACATCGACATCGTTACCACCGAGGGCATGAAGCATGTGGTCGATGTGGTGGGCGTGAAGTTCCTCCTCGAACACGGCGACACCGTAAAGGCATGGATGGGCATTCCCTTCTATGGCCTCGAACGTGAGCGGGGCCGGGAAGCCATCAAGCGGATGCAGGCAATGCTGGATGCTTGGCGGCAGGAAATGGAAGATATGACGAAGCTCGGCTTCGACTATATCTCCTGCGGTCACTGGCATGTCCCCGGTATTGTATCCGGCAACATTCTCATCAACGGAAGTCTCAGCGGCACATCGGAATTTGACCACGGCTGTGGACGGCACGCCCGCCCATCGCAGGTCAGCTTCCTTGTTCACCCGGAACACAAGCTGTTCGATTGGGTCGCTTGGACGCCGCCCATGTAGGTCGTATGAGTAAATTTCAGCAGGGGTTGAAGTGGACAATGATTTTCTGTTTCCTCTCGTATGTCATTTCCCGAGTACGAGAGGATGACAGGAATCACTAATGGCAAAAGAACGTGGGATGCCCAAAGAGTGGGCAGACTTCCCCAAGAAGAAAGACGAACACGGACGCTGGCTCTGCCGCTTCTGTGGAAAAGTTCTAACCGGTCGCCGGACCTCGTGGTGCAGCAAGCAATGCACCATTGAAGTCCTCCTCCTCTGCGACTGGTCATTCATCCGCAACAAAGTAAAACGCCGGGACAAGTACCGCTGTGTCCTCTGTCATCGGAATAAGCACGAGGCAGGCTCACTGGAAGTTGACCACACCGTGGAGTTGCAGGATGGTGGGAAGACGGTGATGGAGAATTTGCGCACCCTGTGCAAGCGATGCCACAGAAAGAAGACAGCGGCGGAGAAGAAACGGCGGAGGCTACTTAAGGAACAATCCCCACCTGCCGAAGCTTGTAAAGAACATCCCTCTCCGCCATCCAAGCCACTAAATTCTTGTAGTCCTTGAACTGCCTCCCAGTGGGGCAGATGAACAGGTCCATGGAAATCCCCTTGAACACTGTGTCGTGGTCATCGGCATGATTGTGAATGGAGAGCAAGGCGGTATCGAGTGGTGTAATCTCCGTTTGGGGAGAGTTGAGGGATTCTTCCTTTAACCCATGCTCCTTCCGATGTTCATGGACATCATCCCATGTCACGCCACGGGTGTGCCCCCCGGCATCCCTGATGATGAAAGACCCGGAGGTGTTGTACCCCATGGCGTCGGTATCCCAGTGGAAGTCTGGCATCTCATTCGGCTGGCCTACATAAACGCAACTGACTTCCGAAGCCCCGGCAGCCTCGCCTATCCATGGAAACTTTTGAAACAGAGCCGGTATTTCTCCCGGCTTATCACTTGAAAAGGATATCATCATTCCTCCCGGATAAAACAGAACCAATAGACAAGTCCGCCCATCAACAAGATGCCGAAAGCGATGTATGCAACAACTCCCCAATCAATGTGCATCCCCTTTTTCCTTCTTGATGCGCTTCATTAGTTTTCGGTGAAAAGAATCCAACCACCTGCAATCAGCGCACGGACGGGCACACTTTCCCTCCCGAGCCAAGTTCTTTTTGAGCCGGTAATTTCCGTAGTGCTTAAGCGTCAAGTTGGCAAGTTCGATAAGGGCCTCATCGAAAGTAGGACCGCCGCAGTCAAGCTCCACGTCATGGAAGGGCATCAGGGTGGTACTGGTATCCCACTCCGACACGTAGCCCCACTCCAAGTGACCCAGTTCCAGCCAGCACTCAGGGTTGACATTCTTGGTTCTGTCATCGTTGACTTCACCCTTGTCGTCCACGAGTGTGTAGAAGATACTGAGGTTCTCTTCAATAGCCCGGTGGAACTCGTGCCGCCACTCTCGCCAATGCTGACCATTCCTGTCCTTGATAACGATGAATCCCTTTCGCTTGGAACGGGCGGCATCCGCAGGAGACTCCGGGGTTCTCGCTCGGCAGTTAAGCTTGGGGTGATAGTAAAGAAACCAGTAAGCATCGTAAGCGGTGTTGAAGATTCTCTTTTCCACGGTCCGGTCAATCTCCTCTGCCAGTTCCCGGAGGGATGGGCGGTTTGATTTTCTCAACCTGCATGGCAGCGTTCTCAAAACGGCCATTTTCTTGTAACGACTGGAGGAAGCGAGGGCATTACGAATCGCATCCTCTATCTCTCTAAAGGGGTGGTAATCACCATTAACAAAGGCCCGCAGGGCCTTGACGAGGAGTTTGTCGTAGAAAGCTACTCGTTTATCCACCATGTCCAATAATACTGAATTTTATGGGAAATTTAGTACTCTTCTTCCGGCTCTTCCTCGGGAGGGTTCTGCATCTGCTCCATGAACTGTCCCATCTGTTCAAGCATTTGTACCTTACGGGGGTCCTCTTTCCCGTCACCAATGTAGGAGAACAGGCCCGTGGAAGGAACGGGGGTCAGCTTAAATCCAATAGCCCGGAGAGCAAGGCCGTACATCTTGGTCTTGACGGAACTATGGGAAGCGACCACCAGCATGTGGTACTGAGCAAGCCAGCGGGTGATGGCTTCCTTGAATGCCTTGCGGTCAAAGCTGCCCCAGCCCTTGGGAACGATGTGTTCCAACTGCTCTTCACTGGTGAAGTCCTGCCCCCGGCGCTGGAGACCAATCTGGTGAAACCCAAAGCGGGAGTCTACGGTGAGGAAAAGTTCGTAGTCTCCCACTTGTACCTCATCCAAGACACGGTCCCCCGTCACCTTAAAGCGCTTCTGCGCTTCGGGAGTCAAGGGCATCGCCTGCTTGGGGCGGAGCAACGGATTCATGGGGCCTCAATAGAGGCTTTCGTAGCTACCTTGGTGGAGTTAGAGCAACTTCAATTGAAGTCATGGTGCTCCTGAACTCTTTCCGTATCAACGTCTTGAGAGCCTCCCTTTGAGTTCTGTCGGAGGAGGAAGCATCAAGAATTGTCAGCACCCTGCCTTCCAATGACCGGAAGTAACCGAGGCTTGCGCTCTTATCCAACCCGGAAACATGGGGAGGAGCGACATCCACAGCGAGATGTGGAAACCGCTTGAATTCCGAAACCTCGGCCTCGGTACTGATGGCCTCTGCCTTGGCGTCTGCATTTGCCACGGCGCAATGCATCTTCTCTTCATCCGCTTCCATCAGGTTTTCGAGTGCCTGCACGGGGCGGCTGACCTTTTCCGGGGGTGGGGGTGTTTCCACCAGTGGTTCCCCATTCTTCCCCTCATGGAAAAGGGAAGCAACCAAGGTCTCCGCCGTCTTGGGGGTGAGTTTAGGAACATCGGCACCATAGTCAAAGAAGTCGGCGGCACCGGCCTCGGCAAGTTCCTTCTCCAGTCTTTCTATTTCGGCTCTGAGTTTGGTGGTTTTGGTTTTGACAGTCTCCGTTTGAATTCCCTCGGGAGACACACGGGTCTTACGAATCTTTCTCTTTGCGGACATATATCCTCCACTGTACTACACTGAATTTGACTACACTAGGGGCATAATAGCCCCACAATAGAGGGTGTGATAGTTGTGATTTTGATTATGCTAAGGCGTGAAACACGCCTCGGTCACCACTCCAATTGGCGGGTTTGTATTTAATGCTGACCATATGGGCATCGTTGAAACCAGCGAACTTTAGCCAAGATTCAACGCATGGGGGATTTGGTCCCCAAAGGCATGTGGGGTCACCGTAAGGCTTGTTTTTATCATAGAAACTGCATATGGGTTCTTCCTTGAAAATCCAGTCCAAATGGGTTTCCAAGATGAGCTTTCCCTTGCAGACGGAGTGAAGCTTCTGGAGGGCAAGAAGGGGGTTTTGAAAGTGGTGGAGCGCCCCAAGGCAAAGAACGAAGTCATACTTCCCAATAAGGTCCGGGTCCAAGTCATGAACATCAAGTTTTATCCCCACCACCTTGGAATTTAACACCCGTGTGGCGAGGTCAAATCCCCGGCGTCCGGTGTCAAAGCACCACGTATCCACGGCAGTCACCGCAGAGGCCCCCCGGCGTTCGCACAGGAAGCTCCACCAGCCATCCCATGCACCTACATCCAGTACGCTCTTGCCGGTCAAATCCTCGGGAAGGTGCAGGCGCTTGAGTTTCTCCTCGCTGTCGGTGGTACCGGGGGTGGTGACCCCGTCGCCAAGGTCAATCCTGTGCCACCATTTGATAGTCTTTATTTTGTCAAGAGTTTCTTGGTCCATATTATGACCAGAGGTCCTTAACCGCCTGAATGAGTTGGCTTACCCATCCGGGTTCTTCCACTTCCGGGACAGGCTCGGGAGCCGGGATGACCGGCTCCTCTGGCTCCTCATCGTAGAGGTAGTTCTTCCACAGACGAAGACCCTTGTGGTTGTGCTCGTTGAGAGCTTCCTTACCATCAAGCCACGCCCGTGGGTCGTCCAGAAGGTGAAGGCCCACGTTGGCGATATTCTCCGGGCTATCGGGGTTTGCCTTCCACTGTTTGGGTGCCCATCGCACAGCGTCAGAGACCACGGTGGGAACTCCCATGACCACACCATCCGCCGTCACGATATTGAACGACTCGGTGAATGACGGCTGGAACAGGAGGTCCATGGTTCTCACGAGTTCGGAGAACTTTTCCCACGGCATCCACCTGTGCTTGACTACATCGAATCCGGGGATAGCCTGAGACATCTGTTCAATCGTGTTAACAATGGCCTTGCCCTCAGACTCCCCTCCCTGATTGATATGGAAAGAGACGGGCACCTGCAAGCGGTTTTGAATGAGCAGACCGGCAGCGACCGCCGAGGGGATGTTCTTCTCCGGGCGGAGTGCGCCGAATGCACCAAGACGTAGAGGTTGAGACGAGAACCGTACCTTGCCCTCGTGATGGCCCCGGCTGGAATACAAGTCAGGCAGCAGGAAGGTATTGACCCCATAGGCTTCACTGAACCACTGGGTGAATGAACGAGAGTTCCCGGATACCGAAAGGTTGGGAAGGTCGTTCATCAAGTCGGCGTACTGGCGGAAGTTTCCTATTCCCCGGTAATCGCCATATAAAGCCGCCACGTTACAATGTGACTTTACGGTGAACTCCATGTCGGGGAAGTAGTTGACCAGTGCCTTCAAATCCAGCGGCGTAATCCACGGTGCCATGATGACGCAGTGGGTCAACGGACCTTTGCCTTCTTTCGCTCGCTTGCCATTGTGAAAGAGAATGGACTGGAGAAGCTCAACGTTATCTTTAACGCCAACAACGTAAGTCCTGATTCCATGTTGGTTAAGTTCTTCTGCTGTTTTCTTTGCTGCTACGGCGAGACCTACCGAACTGTATCCTGTCCAAAAGGCGAAGTCCTTGTAGCATAGGGCAACCGCCACGTCTTTCCTGCACCCCTCACTCATTGTTTCCTCCCCGAAATTTTTGCTTTCACTATGAGGATGATAGTCGAACTTCCCTACGCAGTTGCGTCTGCGGTGGGGGTGGACTCCTCTGCAACCGATTCAGGAGCGGAGGGACCGGTCGCATCCGGGAAGGCGGTGCCTTGGGGCACTACATCAGCCGGATTTTCGTCAGCGGTGAACGTAGAAGGCCCCGCAGGCCCGCTAGGAGGCGCTCCCGGCGCAGGGGCAGGCGGTGGGGCGGGTTGAGCCTGCATCTTGGCGAGTTCGGCCTCTGTAATGGCATCGTAGGAGAAAACGTAAGATTCGGCTTTCTCAGCGTCGGTGATTCCTTCCGGCAGTTCCCACTTGATGTTGATTGCCATGCCCTTGAACTGTTCGAGTTCCACCTTGCTGAGTTCCACCCTGCCCCCGGCGTGCTTGAGCAGTGTGGCGGCGAGAGCGGATAGCCTCTTGGCGGAGCCTTGTGCTCCCTGATAGGCGGTCGCCAGTTTGCCAACGATTTCATCCGGGTTGTTGTAAATCTTCTGGAGTTCTTCTTCGAGTTGTCTGCAATACTTTTGCAGGGAACTGAGGAACTGCTTTTTGACGGTGGACTTTTTCAATACAAAGGGCTTAGGCTGTAGGGATACTTTACTCACACTTCCTCCTATGGGGATTTTTTCTGTACGAAAACCGAGACTACAAGAGTTCCTTGGACTTCATGAACCGGACGGCCTCGATTGCCTTCTTCACCATGATTTCGTAATCATCGGGGCCGCAGTCAAACAGGGCGGAACCCCAAAGCTCGGCGAAAGCCGCCTCGGCGGTCCGATACTTGTAATTGGGATTGAGGGTGGTAAGCCGGGTCTGAGGGTTAGTGATGAACTTGTCCTCAGTGTTGACCGGTCCTTCCGAGGGTATTTCGACCCCCTCAATTCTGGCATCAAACATGGGGTCCCAGTAGATTTCAATGCCGAGGGATTCCAAGCTCACGTAGATGCCGGGAGCGGTCTTCTTGTAGCTCGCCCCAGCCGCTTTGAAGTACCGACCAACCGCAATGCTATCAAATTTGCTCATACAACCTCCACTGTATAAATACCAAAAAATAACGGAAATAATCGGTCACATTGAGGTATACTGTAGGTGGAGGGAAAACATGCCAGCTTTGACCACCTGCCCCATTTGCAACTTCACCGGCTCCCACGGATTTACCGACACCGTAGGGGGCGTCATGATGTTCTACCACGGTGACGCCTTTACCCACCGGTTTTGGGTAGGCAATCAAAACACCTACCTCAGCCTCTCCGCCGCCTTCGAGGCCGAAGTCGCCCCCCGTAACCAAGATACTGAGGACAAACGGATTTGGTGCGAGGCATGGCGTGCCCGGATTGCCGGGAAAGAGCGCCGGGCGAAGCGCCTCTTCAACAAGTGGCAGAATTACAACCGATAGGTAAAAATTACCGGTTACACGGAGGAACTCTATGAAACTTCTGCAAAACTCAGCGGGAAACTTTCTTAACATGACGCCTCAAGAGGCGAGGTTGCTTGCAGAACAGCTTTTAAGGGCAGCAAACAGCCGTGAGGGATTCGTCAAGACCATCGTCATCCGTGAGGACCGCAAAGACTCTACCTTACGTGGTAATGACCCTAGCTTCTATGGCGAGCTTGACACCCTCCATGTGGGCGTCAGCCCATCATGGCTCGATATCCACCCAAGCCTCGAACCCCTGTTAAAGCCACGTGAACCTCTTGCTCAAAGCAACATCGACCGTAATGCGGTCAATGTCGGATTGAAGGGCTAGGGATACAGGCAAGAAAAACCTTCAAAAACCGGATACACGGTGGTATACTGTAAGTGGAGGGAAACTATGCAGGGAATGATTACAGACCCGAAACTTGCCAAGGAATTCATTCTCGCCGGGAACGCCACAGTGACCTTCGTCAGCAAGAAGAGCGGCAACCGCTTCACCTACAAAATCAAAATGGCTCCCCGGAAAGAGGGCGACAACCCCAACAGCACCCTCTACTTTGTCCACCTTCTGGTTGGGCAGGACAACGAAAACGACTACTCCTACATCGGTGTGCTCACCCGATACGTCTGCCCGGCAGGCAGTGAATCCCTCAACTTCCGAATGACCAAAGCCTCCAAGGTGAGTTCCGACGCTCCCTCGGTGATGGCGATGGAATGGGTTATCTCTTTCTTGGGTCAGGGGGATATGCCCTTCATGACCGAGATTTGGCACATGGGCCGCTGTGGACGTTGCGGGCGTGACCTAACGGTCCCCGAGTCCATCGCCAGCGGCATCGGCCCGGTCTGCGCTTCGAGGGGAGAATGAAATTTTACATCTGCGAAGCCGAACCCCACCAAGGTCCCTGCGTCTTTTCCGAACAGGGTTGGAAAAGGCTGCCATCGAATTCATCCACAGGCATGTCTAGGTGCATCCACCACGGCGAGATAATCGACATCATCAAGGACTTTCCCGACCGGGAGACGGCCCGCAAGTGGGCGAAGGGAGAAAGCGTCAATGGCTGGTAACACCGGTAAGATGACGAGGGGAGCAATCGAGCGCCGGGGGCCGAGGATGTGCCTTGGCTATATGGTGGGAGACGAGGGGTATTTCATCTTCCGGGAAGGCCAACTGCCCCTGAAAAACAACTACTACCGGCTTCGAGTGCTGGCAAGGTCCTACAGCAAGTCCTACCTTATGCGGGTCGGACGGGCACAGAGCATCCTGCCCTAATCCTTGGCCTGCGTCAAATTCTTGTTTTCGGTCGGGTCACTATCATCCAACAATTGGTCCAAAGACTTTGCCGGTCCATCCGCCGCAAAGGCTACCCCGGATTCTTCTGCCGCCACACCCGCCAATTCCCGGTCTACCGCCGCCCCGGCTGCGGCAAGCTGCTCCTGATTCCGCTTGATGGTCTTAACAATGGGTGGACGCTTCGGCCCGGCGAGGGCGGCAACCTTCTGTACGGCCTCACCATCAAAGTTCTCAGTCGGAGCCATGGGTACACCAGCAACTAGCCTTTGGGGCGCTGCTGGAGCCTTCTGCGCCTCCGCAACGGCCTCTTCCAGACGCTCCGCCATCATGAACTCCAGCATGGAGCGCTGCGGGTCCTTGGCGTGCTTCTTGCAGATGTCGTAGACCTTGCTGGCTTCCACCAAATCCTCTTCGCCCTCTTTGACGGGTATGGGGGCGAACGGCTCCTTGCAGAGCTTGTCTTTGAAGTCGGCGATGACCCCGCATCCGCATGATAACCTTACGCTAATCCTATGAATACTAAGGCTTTCTACTTTCATCTTAAACTCCCTTCATGAGTGCCTTGAAACACAGTTCGGAGGCATCGGTCAGCACCTTCTTGGCGATTTCGAGCTTATCCTCGTAGAGGATACCACAAGACATGTCGTTGTAAAACTCCAACGAGAGGAGGGGTGCATTATCATCCTCCGGGTCACTGGCGATGAATTTCTTCTGATTGAGAGTGCCGTAAATCTCTAATTTCATAAGTGTTTCCCCAGTTCGTAACCGGCTAATAGCGCACCGGCAATCTCCGCACCCTTCTTGGTGCCTGCCCAAATCTTCTGCCACTTCGTCTTGACGGCGACCGCCTTGTATTTCTTCACGGTGTCTTGACACTGCCCGTTGGCGAGCTTAAGCTTGTCGTCATCGGCCCTTAAAGCGTTAAAGTCCGTGGTCAGGCTGGCATTGGTCTTGGTCAGACCGTCAATAGTTTGGTTCTTAGTCGTTATCTGCTGGTTAAGGTTGTCCACATTGCTTGCCAGCCGGTCCCGGTCCAATTTCGTAGCAGTGAATTGCTGCACGGTGGTGATGGGGAAGGTGAGCAACTGTTCTTTCGTCACCGGGTCGGCGGATACATTAAGCGTAAGCGGCAGCGGGGTGTTTTTGTAAGAATCCTTCAAGTCCCCAAACACTTCCTGCGCTGACTTGCCCGGCTGGAGAACGGCGGTGATGGACTGGTCAACCTTGGTGTTAAGGTCTTTGAGTTGCTGGATAAGGCCAGCCTCCTTGGCGTTGGCGGCGGCAATCTGTGTGGCCCACTGCGCCCGGTCAGCGGCATGTTCCGTCGCCTCTTTCTGATACTGGCTGTCGGCCTGCTTCCACGACTGCTCATACTGAACCATGAGCTTCTCAGATGCCTCTGCACGGTCCATGAGTTTGTTATAGCCCCTCAAACCAAACCATCCCCCGATTCCGGCGCAGGTGAGAACCAACAACAGAATTCCAACAACCACGTAGTTAAGGGTAATGTGGTGATTAGCCAGCTTGTTTAGTAGGTCCTGCGGGACCGTTACGTGCGTTGCGGATGTAGCCACAGTGACGGAGCTTGCATCCGGCTGTGGTGGGCTTAAAGGTGTGTTTGCCATAGTTTTCTCCTCTATTTTAGAGGGGAGAAAGATGTAAAACTCAAAAACCCCGCCCTAATATTCAATTTTTACTGTTCAATCCTCCTTGCTACTACCCAACGGAATTGGTAAGGACGGGTCCACCTTTGCTATCTGTTTAGCGGAGAACTTGTAGGTATCGCCGTACTTCTTCACCACTTCCCGGTAGTTTTTGAAGGCTGGATTTTCCTTTTTCACCCAGTGCTTCATGACGTTATCCTTCACTATTGTGTAAATAATGAAGTAGTTCTTAGGGGATTTGACCTCCCCTTTCTTAATGGCCTCCACAATTTTGGCAGCGATAGTGGAGGGAACGTGGATACCATCCACGAGAATGAGTTTGCGCACAAGGGCTGTGACCGTCTTCTGCCGGGACTTCTTGAGCGGCTCATGCTGGTCTTTCCGCTTGGCGGTGGGAACGAGGGGAGACTCTCCCAACTTTGTGTCTTCCCGGATGAGGCTTAAAGCCTCCTTGATATCCTTCGCCCGGCTGGCGGCGGCGAACTTCCTGCGGACAGTGGAGTCCTTGATTTCCCCAATCTCTTTTTCGGTAGTCGCTTCCTTGAGCGCCTCGGCCTCCTCGGCGTCAAACTCAGCGTAAAGCTCGGGGAGGGCCTTCTCACCTTCCTTTTCATCGTCTTCTTTAAGGGTGGAAACAAGGGGACAGTAGTAGTAAGTTCGTATGTCCTTGGGAACATAGGAGAGGTTGAGGAGGTTCCAAACAGGAGTCTCCAGCATGATACTCTTGGTCTTCAAGGTTATACGAATGACCGCTCGCCCGGCTCCAATAGCCGTTACCGTCCCACAGAAATCTCGGGTCTCGCCGTTAAGAACCCGGACAAAGGACCCCACCTCTACCCCGGAGGAGTGTTCCCTGAACTGCTTCTCGGCAGGGGACATAAGCTTTTGAACTTCCGTGTCGGAGACCCTTATTACCTTATTTGGCCGGTTTGAATCTCCCTCAGTGACCAGAGACACCACACCCGTGATGGTCTTTAGCCGCAATAGCCCTTGGAAACTATCACTGCGGACAAAGAGGTACGCAGCCGCCGTGAGGTCAAAAACGTCAAGGTCCCGGTGACCTACCGGTATGAACAATTCCACAGCATCTTCTCGAAAAATCTGAGGTATTTGTTTGCCTATCCGGCGTAGGGTGGGTTCGATGGTCTTCTCGCTGCGAACTTCCAGCATACACCACTCCTTGCCTTTCAGCTTGGAGCAGTCTCTATATGTTAGTAACATGGTCCTCCATTAGATAAATACTGTCAGATTACCTCCCCTTTCAAAATTGCCTGACTGGAAGAGGCATTTCCGACTACATTCCGGGCGGGCAAAGTCCGAGTGACCGTCTTGCTGACCACCGGTTTTGACACTCTCGCCGCCCCCATAAGCTCGTACACAAAGAGGGGGAGGGCATCAGCGGGAATGAACGGGGTCGCTAACCATTTTAGAAATATAGCGGAAGTCTCCTTAATGTTGGGGAGCGCCTCGGCAATACGAGCAAGCTCCGAGGCTGGCTCCGACCATGGGGACTTGGCATAAAGGGAAAAGGTAGTTTCAATGACCTTGGTTGGAAGCGCTACCCGTGCTCCATCGTCGGCGAGCTTGACGGCAGCGGCTTGGTCCCCGTGGCTTATAGCCAGCAGGATGCTGTAGCATACGCTTTCGAGGGGATTATCCAGAACCTTGTCAACGTTCTCCCTGTTAACCTTGCCCAGTGCGGCGGCGAATCCCAGCCAACGGACCGCTTCCCTTATGATGCCTTTGGAGTGTTTGGCGATGTCCTTGATAGCATCAAGCTCATAATCAATGCCGTTACGGGAGGCTATGCTTGCCATCAGGCCCGTAATCACGTCGTCTGTGGCACGATAGAAAGTCAGCGGCAAACAGCGGGACTGGATGGTCTTGGGGATGCGGTTGTCATCGGTGGTAACGAACATGAAAATGCTGTCAGTGTCGGGACGCTCCAGTGGCTTGAGGAAAACATCCCAAGCTTCCGAAGAAAGCCGATGGGCTTCATCAATCACAGCGACCCGGCGCTTCCCAGTGATGGGCGGCTGCGCCATGCAGTCCATTAAATTGCGGGCATCTTGCACGCCGGGATGCTCAGCAGCATCCGTTTCAAAGAAGTCGGCGTCATGCTCAATTGTCTCTTGGTCGATGAAGCGACAGGAGGGGCACGTTCCACAACCCAGTGGGTCACTCCCGGCGCACATGAGCGCACGGGAAAGAAGGTAGGCCACAGAGGTTTTCCCAAGGCCCCATGGACCTTTGAGGATGAAACCACGAGGAAGAAACTTTCCCGTAGTCAGAAGACTCTTGAGTAAGGATACGACCCTGTCTTGTCCCACGACTTCGCTCCAAGCCGTGGGACGAAAGGAGATTAGATTCATAGCGTTACGTTACCTCTCCTATGCTTGTTTGGGAATAGAGGCAACGTGAGCCGCCTGCCTTTGCAGGACGGTGCTGAGCTTCTGGAATCCCTCCACGGCGATGTCGGTCATCTCATCTTGATACTGACCGAGGTCCCGGACATCAACCCATAGAGCATCGGAGTTACCGGAAATCCTGCCCATACGCTTGGCGAACACGAACACCACCAGCCGGTGGACCTGTTGGTCCTGTCGAATTTCCTCGCACACAAACAGGGCGTGCTGAGGGTCAATGTCCACCCCGGACCACTCGATAGCAAGACGACGGGACGTTTCAAAGAACGACTCGAAGGACATGATTTGACCGATGGGAACGGTTATCCGGTCTTTGTCGATGCCTTCCTTGGCTTTGCCGAGAAGCACCAACCCGTGTTCATCCATGACGATTACGGCTACCTCTGCCTGTGGCAGGGAGATGTATGTCTCCCCCTCATCAAAGTCTTTTTCGACTGCCATGACTGGCCTCCTTTGTATAATACTGCGTTATCTTGACGCCCGAGGGCAAGCCTTCGGGTGTTTCTTACACGCTGCGAGAATTTCCTCCACGAAGGGAACAAAATGAACGTACAATCCCCATCCGTTGGAAGCATTGAATTTCTCAAACCGGGCAGGGTCGGCCTTCATCTCAGCTATCGCCTTGGTGAGCGGCTCAATAAGCTCCTCTGCCTTGGTGATGCCAATCTCCTCGGGTCGCCAGAGGTGCTTATAGATACCCGCTTCCGCTGCCATCCTGCCAAGATTGTGAGTGATATTGCTATCATACACAACCTCCCTTTCATCCAACTCAGGGAGAGTAGACCCGCACTCCGGGCAGTTCCGCAGCCGGTTTATCGGGTACTCAAGGTAGAAATCAAGACTCATCCTTAATCTCCTCGCTGGAATCCGCTTCGGTGCCAATCACCGCCAGTCCATAATTTCCCGCACCGTCTAATGCCAAGGCGTTGATAATGCTGTCAACGATGGTGAGCGTGGCATCATGCATATCGGTCAGCCAGATAGCCCAGAAATCCTTGATTTGCAATCCGCCCTGCGCCTTGATGGCGAGCTTGACATGCTTCCTGAATTCCGGCATGTCGAATCCCCGGAGCAGTGCCGCCCCGGCGTCGAAGTTGTTGACGTTGGGATTGATGTCCACGCTCAAGATAGGCTTGTTGACAATCTTCTCTCCGCCGCCTTTGACCTTCTTGGCAATCGGCTGCACGAGGGTGAGATTCGCCCCGGCAAGTTCGGGGTCATTAGTCATCTCCATCAGAGTGAACGCCACAGAGGGACTCGTTACTCCCACGGGGTCGCTGACCTTGTGAATACGCACCTGTGACGGGCACCCAAGGCAGGCGACAAATTCATTCTCCAAGGGAGTGAAAGCGAAGAAAGCGGAGACAACCTTCTCCATTTCTTTGTCTTCCAACTTCTCCACTTCATCCGGGCGGAACTTGGCAAGCTCATCCGCACGGGATTTCATCTCTGCCGCATAGCGGGTTCCATTGTAGATTTTATTCAAAAAGAAAGACGGCCATTCCGCTCCCCCGAAAGACCAACAGAGGGAGAACGTCTTGGCTCCAAGTTCGTCCAGAGTGGCTCGAAGGGCTAACAGGTCATCCTTAGCCGTAGACTCGGCGTACACCCTGCCGTGCTGGAAATCCACGATGACGGGAAACTGTTTTCGGCTCATGACGGCGGAAGCATTGACCTGCTCCTCCACAGCTTCTTTTTCCTTCTTAGCGAGGAATTTGAAGGGACGACCGAAATGCTGGTAAGCAAGGTCTTCCTTCTTGCTCGCCGGGTCAGTCACATCTTTGGGGTCATTCATGACCATCCAAAAGGCAAATGCCTTGTTGCCGAGGGACAGGGTGCCTTCATTGGGGATAAGCTCCCGGATGGCGGTCCAATCGACTTCAACAGTCTCATCCTTCTCAATTGCCTTAAGCAGGGATAGGCATTCCACGGGAAACTCTTTTCCCACCTGTTCATCCAGCCGGGGCTTTCCATAGGGGTTCATGCCCGCCGTAGCTTGTCCGTGAAACTTGATGGCGGTGCCTGCGGCGAATTGTGAATTCTTGAACGCCAGAAGGTCCACACCGAGGCTTTCTTGAAACTTGGTTATGGAGTCCGGCTCCACTCCGAAAACTGCCCAATTACCCCGACCAAAAATGCTCATTCTTTTTCCCCTTTGGAATAGTAGTTTTCGGCCTTATTGCCGTCTTTCAAACAAGCCTTGATGTACTCTCTTGCCGCCTCTTCCCCGTCTTTCTTAAGAATGCGGGATACGGTGACGAGCATACTCACATAACCACCGCCCGGCAAATAGCTGCCCGGCAAGGTGAAGCCACGCTGAGCAGGCATGACCGTAGTCCCCGTCATCCCAAGAGTGGGACCATAACCAGTGGTATCATCCGGGTCCGGCGTTCCCTCTATCACTCCCGAACTAACGGGGGGTGAGGGATAAAGTTCTTCGATGATTTCCGCAACGAGGTCCCATGCCCTCGGGTCGGGACTCTCTTTACTTGATGTGTAAGCGACGATGTCCCGATTACACCGGGAACAGTGGTTCACCGTCATGGTGTTGGAGTAAAACTCATCCACCACCACTTCAAGGGTAGTCTGCTTATCCCAGTAGTGGAAGCAGTCTACGAGCTTGCAGCGAGAACAAAGACGAACGTACTGGTAGTACTTGTCATTGCCCTCGCAGGTGATAGTCTGCCACTTCCAAGCGAGACAGGCATTGACCCAATCGTGTCCCTTCCGCCAGCAATCAAACCACGTGCGGTCGTTGATGTCGTAGTGATGAGTCCTGACTTGCTCGTGATAGTGTCCCTCAAAGCTATCTACGACCATGTGTATGGACGGAAGTTCATTTGACACTGGGGGCCTCCATTTCGCACTCTCCCGGACCGGGCTGTTGCGGACGGGGTGGTAACGTGGCATAGGGATAATGGTCATGACCATCCCTGCCCGTTTTGGGATTAAAGTCCCGATAGATGTCTTTGCGCTTCCACCACCATGGAGCATCCTTGGCTATACCAATATGCCATCTGCCGGTGTTATCTTCCACGCACGTACCGGGAGTGGGAATGTTGCCGTCCCGGTGGTCTTGCATCTTGACTAACCCATCCTCCAAGTACACATCAAAGCGGAGACCGCAGATACAGCAATCGAAATCCCTAGTCTCCCTTTGAAAATAGAGACTCTGGAACTGGTGACATTGAGGGCACTCAATTAGCCCAAAGTCTCCGTCCCGATTAACCACGTACACTGTGCGAGACCACCCGAGTTTCTTGCGCCGGTCCCGGAGTTTCCACTTGGTGTACTTGTCGGCTGCCCACATGTACCAGACCATCGGACTAAGATGGTAAGTCCAGTGGCGATGCAGTCCTTTCCAAAACCCGAACCGCTGGATGGCGTAAATGAGATACCACTCCTTGAGCCTCTTTCCCATGCCCCTCTCCTGTTCTTTAATACTCGAAATACTTGGCGGTTCGTGATTGTAAGTCTCTTGCCCACTCATATTTTTCCAGTGCCTTACTGGGGTCCTTTTTCGTACACTCACAGATTATAACCTGCATAACCTTGATGTTTCTCCGCTGCTGTTCCATGGACTCCTCACCCTGAATCTCATTGTCGTACATCAACAACAGCCGCTTCACCCCAAGGATACGAAGGTAGGCAATGTGATTCTTTCCTACCTTCTTGGTGAGGGGAGACATTATGGGAAAGCTCGGGCAAATCAGGCGCATTGCCAACAGGTCAAACGGGCCTTCCACGCACATAACCGACTGGGTCTCAATGATTTGCCTGATAGTCTCAGGGTCATTACCCAACCAGTTTGGACCAATGTATTTTTCCTTATCCCCAACATACTGATATTTCCCATCTACACTCCACAGAGCGCTCCCCTCCAGCGGCTTGGTTTGCGCACGGGGGTAGGTCCCATCAGCGGAGCGCATGGGGAAGATAAACGCCGGGCCGGGGATAATGAGTTTGGGGATGTAGAGACACCCCAGTCGGGTTACAACATCCCTAAAGCGACCCTCGTATATGGGAAGAGATTCCTCCCAGTGGCGCTCCTGTATAATTTTCTGAATGGTCGTCGCTTCGAGAGTCTTATCCGGGTACTTCTCTACGAGACGCTGATAGATGAGCTTGGTCTCGGCAATAATCCGGGGGACATCGGTGCGGAACCAATCATTTTGCATCTTTCATCTCTTCCAACAATCCAGCAAACTCCACAAACTGTGCCTCAGACTCCGGGTCGTCAGGAGGACACAGGTTGCACACCAGTTTCGGGTAAGGACGCACCGTACCGTTGTAGCATACATGGGTCTTCCCTTTAATATACTGCATCAGCAGTTGAATCTTCGGATTGTTAGACGGCAGGGCTGCCATTTTCCGCCTTACTCTGGATGATGGCTTCGGGAACCGCAGCCGGGATATCAAACTGACCGAGGACCCACATGAACGCCACGATGTCCCGATAGTCCTGCAAGAGTACCTCCGGGTCCCTCAGTCCCCGGTTGAACTGCTCCACAAGCTCCTGTTTGGTGTATGCCGGTGTAAACCCCTTGGGGTTTTTACAGAACTCAGGGTTGGTGGAACCGCATACGACGCACCCTACAACTTTTCTTCCCACTATCTTAGCGTTCTTACAGTTGTAAGGACAGGGCTTGAGGTTCCTGAGAATGAAACGGCGTCGGTACCGGCGCACCAAGTTTTGCAACCGGACGAGAATCTCCGACACGGATTTGAGTTTGACCGTGTTCATCTCACCCCTGAAAATCTTCGTCCGTGATGCCGTCGTATTCCTTAAGCCGCAAAGAGGGAACACCGCCATCCATTACCAACTCATAAATACGGGTAGCCGCCTCGGCGAGGCGCTTCTGCCCCGTGATGGCGAGAATGGTGAACCCAAAATCATTGGCAAGGCTGTGCAGCATCGTGGACATCCGGGACTGATTCTTCGCCCCGTTGATGTTGTTGAGCGACTCATCCAAGAAGATGGCCTTCGCCAGCTTGAATCTCTTTATCATGATGATGCGAAGCAGGAAGGCGCATACGTTCTGCACCCCCCCGCCGAAGGTCGTCATGATGGGACCCACCGTCTCTCCCTGCTTGCACAGGAGACGGTAGTTGTACCCCCGAGCGGTCTCCTTCTTTTCCACAACGAAGGAAATAGGCTCGGGTTCATCCTTGAATACCTGTTGGAGTCCAGCGGTAACGATGGACTCAATCTTGGTGATACCGTTGGCGCTCACCACCTCTATGCATTTGTCGATAAGGCCCAGTGCCTTCTGGAGGTCCAGCTTCTCCTCTTCAATGCGCTTAATCTTGTCGTTGAGCCGGGAGATATTGGACTGCTCGTAGACGAGTTGCTGCTCAAGGCGCTTGGCACCAGAACGGAAGGTGGTGATGCGGTTGGTGATGGAGTAGTCCACTATTTCTTTCCTTTGAGAAGCTCTTTCAGACGGAAATTACGGCGATACAGCTTCTCCGCCTCTCCCTTGAAGTAGGCGATTTTGGAGGAGAGTTCCTTGTAACTCTCATTGTCACAAGGGACGTAGCCGCCCACATAAATAGCCGCACGACGAACCGGCCATAGGTCCATACAGGTAATATCGAGTTTGATAGTGAAGTCCTTGTATCCGTGACGAATGAGAAAATCACGGAGAACTTCCATCTCCTGACCGCCTACAATGTCAAGCTCCACCCACATCCCATGCCCGCATGAGCAGGTGGTGTTCCAGCCGTTGTCCCGGAGAAGCTTCACCAATTTGCGGATGGGAGCTTCGATGCCCTCGTAGAACTCGTTAAGCTTTCGGGACATCCGTAGCGACCGCTGCGGCAGGTGCTTCTGCCTTGACCGGGACTTGCTTGTTGTGGAAGGTGAGGATGTCATAGCTTCCCGATACCAGCCCGGAAGGATACACAGCGAACACCTTCTCTCCCTCCAAGGACCGCTTGTTGAGGTGGTCTTTGAGCAGGCGGCTTTGCACCGTCTCAAAATTGTACACTTGCACTTGCTTGGTTGCTGCCATGTGGCTCCTTAGTCTGTTGCTGCCAACAGAGTCATGCTCTCAATCCGCTCGCTCGGGGACAATCGCCGCTCCGCCTTTTTCATGGCGAGCTTGAATGTAGCAGCGTGTACCTTGAACGAGTCGTAATTGAACCCCCACCGTTTGTGTTCGGTGTTGATTTTGTAGATTCTCACTTGTCTCATAAGACTCCCTTCTCTTTAATACCGGCTGTATCGGCAATCCAGTTCACAGCCGTCTTCAATAAGAACTTGGATGAACCTCTCCCGGTAGGTTTTGGCAATTTTGGATTCCGGCTGTTCTTGGCGAAGCTGATTTTCGTCCATCTCCGGGTCCAGCTTGGTGCGGCAGTGGGAACACTCTAAGTGAAACCCACCCTCCCAACTCATGAAAACATTGTTGTGGAGGTACTTGTCCGCTAGTGCCTTCTTGAACTCTGGAGACTGCCTCGCCCACGATATCCGCACATTGTAGTGATAAACATCCACGTTCCGAACGTCATCGGACATATCGCAGACGAAATGCCGCTCATATTCATTGACTTCAAAATCATCTTCCACGAATCCCTTGATGAGAAGATTGCGCACCTTAACCGGAACGCCCCCGGCCTCCCACGTGATGGCTTTCTTTCCCCGTTTTATGGCCTCGTCAATCTTGCCATCCAACTCCTTGCGGGTCTTGGGCATGTCGGCTAGACAGTCTTTCTCGTATTCCTCCATCCAGCGACGATGCATTTCCTCATCTTTCAAACGTTTCTTTTCGGCCTGTACTTTCAGGTCTTGCTCCTTCTTCAATGCCTGTGAGGCGTTCATATGACCCCCTATGGTATCAGCCTGAAATCAACCTCAAACAGCCCCCGGCTTATCCGCATGGAAGCGGGGCCGGACAGAGGGGTGATACTCTGAAACACTGCATCCTTGTCAGTTGACTGCGATAACGCCGAAACCAGTAGTTCGGCGCTGCTGCCGGATGTGGCAAACTTCGCCCACTCGGAAGCCTGTGGACCAAGGTCGAAGGTTGCCTCGTTGCCATACTTGTCCCGGCAGGAGAGACCCTTCTTGGGGCTGAACTCCACCCGGCTGGATTTCTCACACAGGAGGACGATGCTCTTCAAAGCGCTGACGAGCCGGATGGCATCCACCGTGGCGACAACTGTTCCCGGCACGTTGAATATCTGGCGCATCGGGTCCGGGGAAGTGTGCGAGGAGAAACACCCCACCATTCCATCTTTGTGGGCTACCCAGTATCCGTTTTCACTGATGGTGAGGATTTCCGCCGCACCGCCGCTGACAAAACTGAGAAACGACTTTCTCGGTTGAAGAACAACGTTCTTTATGGAGTCGGGGACTTGCCACTTGACCACGCCCGCCTGCGTACCGAGGTACAGTTTCCCGTCGCCCAACGAAGGTTGGTTGGAAAGCTCGGGAAGAGCCTCTACGTCTATACCGGAGAAAACGGCGGGGTCAAGGCGCTCTTTGGCCGGTTCGCCAATGGAGTGATATTTGATGCCGGTGCTGACTTCCCGGACGGTGTGAACATGCATGAAATTCTTGTAGGGTCCATCCACCGATTCGATACAGACAATGCCCATGGCGTCTACCGACATCTCAAGGCTGTCCGCCGAGGCTCGCAGGCAGTCCTGCAAGTGGCTGTAAGAAACGAAGTGGCGGACGCCCACGGGGTTGAATCCCTTGGTCTGGATGAAGCTAAGTGAACTGGACCGGTAGAATGCGGGGGCCTTACCAGCGGGAAGCTGTACCGCCATGTAGGCGCACACGCTGCTGTCAAGAACACCTGACATTTTGAAAACGGAGGCAAGACTGGATTTCTTTACCATTTAACCTCTTCTCCCAAATGGGCTTCGGCTGCCTGTCGGTATGGAGACTGCGTTTCAAGTCTAACCGGCTGCAAAGGTTTGCCAAAGGTCATCAACACCAGCCACAGATTCCCACTGAACAGGATGCGCAGCCGTTCCCGCCAACTAAGTCTCCACCGGGTAAAAACATAGGGTTTGGCAATGATAGCCGGGAGAGGGGTGTATTGTGGTTGGTCTTTTGCAATGACGATTTCCTTGCCCTCAAAATAACAGATGTCGGGCAGAACGGGCGAGACAGGCTGCATACTCCCTCCGTTGAATAATACTCAGATTTATATGGAAATCGCTTCGATGTTGGAAAATCCCGAGTCCCCATCGGCGGAAAGGGTCTGTACTCGGAAGGTGTAGGTGTATCCCTTGGGGAGGCTTATGACGATACTTTCGATGGAGCCGTTGTTGACCGTGGAGGCCACTTGCCATGTCACCCCGCCGTCAATGGAGGACTGAACGAGGTATCCGCTGGCGAGGTCCGGGCGGTTCTGACTCCACGACAATCCCACCTGCTCCAGATTGGATTGAAGAGGGTTTGGTCCTTTATCAACGGGAGCAAACAGCGTCGGAGACAAGGGAGCACCGGCATAAGCGCTTTCCGGCTCAAACAGAATTTCACCGCTGGTCACCTGCTGGTTGATAAGCTTGGTCTTATCCCATGTACCGATGATGGCATTCTGGGAAAGGTCGATGAGCGTTTCATAGGTCAGCCCACTGTTGGTTACAGACCCAAGGAAAATCTGACCAGAACGAGTGTTCTCCACATTAGCAAGCCGGACAAACTGAATGTTGTTGGCACCGTAAAGAAGCTGGGAAGTCGTGCTGATTTCCAAGACCGCCTGCGGAACCAAGTCAGTGGTGCGTACCTGCAAGAGCAAGCAGCCATCCGGCCCGGAGAGAACCAAGACCCGATTGCCGCCGTAGCTCACCGTGGTGAATATTTGGGTAAAGCTCAAACTGGATATAGACGAGAGATTCAGGGATATATCCGGGTTATCCGAGGTGAGGGGAAGGTCCGGGAGGAAACGGTAAAGGTATCCGTTGCTCGCCAGCATCAGGGTGTAATCTTCCTCGGTGTGAACCGCATCCAGAACCGTGGGGAGTACTGGTGGAGACGACACGGTGTTCTGCGGCGGCAGGAGCTTGCGGAAGACACTGGACGGTGGGCTATTCAGGTAAAGGAAGACAAGCACTGAATAGGGGGAGATGTATACCAACCGGTCTTGCCCCTGCGTGGGCGGGCTGATGACCTGTAGTACCGATACCCGTTTGACGCCGGATAGGTCACTGTAGATGCTCGATATATCCAAGGCTCCCCACTCCATAGGTGGGCTGGGTGCGGTCACATTCCGGTCAGCGATATTTCCCCACCACACGGACCGGCTAAGGCTCAGACTGTCGGTGGGAGAAAAATCGTAGGAGTCAATGGGGATAGCGACGAAAGCTGTTACCGGTGGGTTGACTCCATCGTTTACAACCAAGCTCCACTCAATCGTTTCCCCCTCCACGAGTGCTCCGTTAGTCTCAAAGGTCAGAACCGGGGTATCAGTTCCGGTTGCCTGCAACGGTGTTCCTACCGGCTCCGTCCAAGTGTAGGTAGTGAGGTCATCCGCATCCGTATCTCCCGTGATAACCGGAGCGACCACCACCGTAGAGTTCCTGTGTCCAACAAGGCCCACGGGCATGGTAATGACCGGCGTCGGGTTGAAAGGAACCACTAATCCTGCGGGAGGAGAAGTGATGGAATCAATCACCACATATTGAGGCTTAGTGATGGCAAACCCCGTATCCGCAGTGAATCCATAATCTCCCTGCACGGTGGGGATTGAGAAGGTCACTGTACCAGTGAATTGCAACCCCGGAGGAGAAAGGAGGGTACCGTCAGAAGTTACGGTTACTGTAGCGTTGTTGAACTGGGGGGCGATGTGCAGGCCATAAAGTAGAATTTCTTCCCCGGCTGTGACCGTGGTCAGGGAATCAACCTGCACCGTGATAGTGTTGGTTCCCTGCACATACTGAATCCCCAAAACATGCATGGGTGGGTGATTGGGAGTAACACCTGTGTAGTCTACAGCAACAACCGCCACACCGATGGGGACAGTCGCTCCCCCAATAGTTCTGTCAACAAAAAGTTCAGCGGTGGTGCCCGAGTTACTCGGGGTGAGGGAGACATGGGGAGCATCCCCCGTGGGAACTTGCAGAGACCACGTGAACTGAATGGTGTCTCCCGTGTCCGGGTCATAAGTCCCACTGGCATCCAAAAGGAAGGGGTTGCCTCGAAGCACTGTTCCACTCAAAGGAGTCAATTCCACGGTGGGTGGAACGTTGAAGTGGGAAACGTAGTACGGGGTTGACTGTAGGGGTGGAGACCCGGAGAATCCTGTGTTCGCCTCTCCAATCACCGCCCACAAGCTTTCATCGTCAACAACAGACTTAGTGCCCCGCAGCCACGTAAGGCTGAGGGCGGCGTATGTGGCAGGACTGATAAGCCCCAGTGTAACGGGGTTAACTTCTGCCGTGTAGAAAGGCCAAGCCACGGGGGTGATACCCCAGTGAGCAGTATCCTGCGGCGGAGGAAGCAACGGGGTCCAATTGGTGGTATCAGTGACCGGAGAAGCTGCGGAATAACCCCCCAGATTGAGATAATAGACGGGGATTTGTACCGTCTGCCCGGCGAGGTAACTCAGGAGGGGATTCCACGGAGCGGCGATGCTGACCGCCGTGGTCACTTCCCAGTTAGCACTGAGATTAAGAGGAAGGGCATTCTCAATCAGGGTAGACCCATCACTGCCCGGAGCCAGAGTGGCGGTAACCGAAATTCCCTTTACCACTACCGGGAATTGGGCGATAGCAGCGGAGAGGGTGATTTCCCCATTGATGATGATGGTATTTCCCGACACCACCACAGGACCAACGGCGGTTGTGTCAAAGGCAACCTGAATGGCACTTCCCGCTGAGCCGCTCACTTGGGCGGTGAAAATGATTCCCTGTGTATTTAATGTAGCCTGTGTATCCAACGAGGGTGGTAAGTTCTCGGGGTTTCCCACAACATGATTGAGAGCCACATAAAACACAGGAACCGCTGAGATATCGTTTAGTTTGTAGGTCAGCGTAGAAGACCACTGTCCCCGATTGACCATAGGGATTAGGCAGAGATAATCGGTGCCATTGTACACCACCCGGTCATTGACGGCATAGCTGTCCTGCCACTGGGGAATAATTGTGAGATTTGAATATGACCATCCTCCCCGCTGATTGTAGACCGGGGAAAGAAGGTAGGAGATGCTCGTTCCCTGTGTTGAAGACACGGATAGAGCCGCCTGCATTGCGGAGCCGCCCAACGTAGAGCCGGAACTGGTTGTCCAATTCCAAGCCGGGGGAGAATCGGCAAGGGTGCTATAACCGATGAGGATGTTACCAACGATGGTGTTGGTTTGAACTCCCTGTGTAAAGAAGACCAAGGAAACGGTGCGGTTGCTACCCACGGGGAATACGGTCAGTCGGTTATCGGTGTAGCGCCCGGTGAATGTAGTAAGAATCTCAGTGCTCCCCCAAACAGTGCCGGGAGGAGAAAAGGAGACCACCCCGTCAATCTCATTGATGGAGAAGGTCTGGTCCTGAAACGTCACATTCTTGGGGTGACTCTCGTAATAGACCTCCACCGTAGTTCCATCCTGACAAACAGCGGATGTGGAGCCAAACACCGGTCCACTACGGGCAGGAGCGGACGCCAATGCCACAGGTGGTACAGCTATGGTGTCGTTAGGTTCAAGTTGGAAACCCAACAGGGAGTTACCCGGCAACCATGTGGCAAATCCCGACTCATACGCCGGGGGACTGATGGATTGGGAGTAATCCGGGTATGGGACGTTGGCGGTAAAACTAAAAGAATTGGAACCGGTGACAGTGACACTAGTCCCGTTAAGGAATTGGGCAAGCTGCAACCCCGAAAAGGAGACAGGCACTCCCGCTTGAAACAGGTTGTATCCAGTGACCGTGAGGACGCCGCCAATTATAGAGATGTGGGTGATTTCACAAACTGTGGGAATCTGGTCCACCACCACCGGATTGACTACTGCTGCAACCGCAAATGACCCAGAGGACAGACGGCAAACATCGTAGCCCTCCCGGACGGCGGAGGCAGTAGCAAGGACATGAGGACCGGTAAGCGTGTAGGGGGGACTACCCTGAGTGTCAAAGGTAAACTTGATGAGGTCTACCGGAAAAACTTGAGAGGTGGATAGCGACTCGGGAGGAGAGTAGCTACTCCGGTTATCCTGTGTCCCAATGATGTGAATGTACCGGCTGCCGTCATAAGCAATGACCGGGTCAAAAGATTCGTTGAGGTTGGGAAAGATGTACTCCGCTACCTGTGTAAAGCTCCACCCCGGACCGGGGTCCGGGGGGACGGCGTTGGAACGAAGAATGACAAAAGAATTGGTAGCCGGGCGAACCTGACTGACCACAAAGAGAGTTCCACTCACGTCTACGAAGGCAGCATTGCCCTCGTAGAGTTCGGGGGACCAAGTCGTGGTATCAAGCAGTGTCTTCATGTTCCGGCCACTCCTACTTTAAGACGGCAATAGACAAGATTCAGCCATTCGGGCTTCTCGTTTTTTAGCTTCCCGATTTTTGGCAATCTCAGACATTTTGGCACAAAACTCCGGGCCAAACTTTTTACCCTTTTTAATTTTAGACATATTGACACGGTACTCGGGGCTGGTGTTCGCCTTCCTGACAGCCTCAAGTGTCCTAGCATAATTTTCCTCTGACCAACCCTTCTTTCCTGCTACTATCGCTTTAGCGAGAGTTTCTGGATTATTCCAAATCCCTTTCCTTGCCTCAGCCGATTTGGCCTGAATTTCGGGGGTATGCAACCGTTTTACGGCCTCCACTGCCTTTGCGTGCTCTAGGGGGTCTGACAGTCGAACCCTGTTGGCCTCAGCCAGATTAGCCCGAGCTTGAGGGTCGGTCCACCCTTTCTCAAGACCTTTAACCATCCGAGCACGCATTATAGGGTCAGCCATAGCTTTTCTGATGGACTCAGAGGTTTTCTTACGGGAAGATTCGGTATGCGGCCCTGTGAACCCCTCCCCTCCCCGGCATATGTTATAACCATACTCGGGGTCTTGAGCTTTTAAGAATTTAATAAATTCCCGTTCAACTTCATTGAGTTCTTCCCGAGTCTGAATATCTGACCGGAGGGCGTGGATGGACCAAATAGAGGGGTCTGAGTGTGCTCGCATAGACTGATAAAGGCGAGATTGGTTTGAGATACCTCTTTGGGCGTGGTGAAACTTCTGCTGAAGATATTTCTTTAGATTGTTCCCCTTATGCTGACCGACATAGTACTTACCGGTCTCGTGGTTAACAATGAGATAAATGAACATAGCAACCTCCCTCTATCTATAATACCATTGGAAAGTTGTTTTTTCATACACCTTGTCCGCTGCCTTCCGGCCCTTGTTCAGGTTCCTCATCAACTTCGTCAAGCTGCAATCCCTTGATGACCCGCTTGACGACATCGGACCGCTCCATGACCACTTGCCCGATGGAGTTGTAGATGTTGCTCAGCAACTCGTTGAACTTGGCGTCATTCACACCATACAAATCCTCTTCCAGCTTGCGCTTGGCATCTTCGGGGTCGATTTCCAAAAACTCCAAGATAATACTAACTGGAATACTACCTTTGGAATAAAGATTGTAAAGCATGTCGTAAACGTCCCCGGCGTCACGCAGAGCGAGCCTAGAGAACGATACCTTGGGGTATATCCAGCGGGGCTTATCCCACTTATCCTTTTCGTAGAATCCCTTCTTCATGGCGACGGGCTTGAAGATACTATTTTCAATGATGTCAGCAAGCACGTCACGGAACTGGAGATAGGAGGTTTCGATAAGCTGCAACTGGACCTTGTTGCCGGAATAGAGTCCTTCACCAATGAGGATTTCCGGGCTGAATCCAAGACCGATGGACAGGTCGGAGTTAGTGTGCTGCCATTCTCCGTCCAGAGATAGCAACCTACCATCCGAACCAATCTCATCCCACCGGGCCTCGTAGTTCAATACGACGCTGTAGTCCGGGTCGGCCTTGGCTTCGTCAATGTGCGCACGGAGAGCCATGACTTCGGCGGGCGGGATATCGGGGGCGATGACCAACGTTTTGGGCGTCATGTTACGAGACGCCAACGTGGACTGCACTTGTCGCAGCTTTTCACGGTAGATGACTGTGCGGATACAACGCTGGAGGATAGAACGACCGTGAAGTTCGTAGTCACTCTTCTTGCGGGCGAAGTGGATGACGTAAGAACCCTCGAAGGGGTCCTTGTTCAAAGCAACCTTGCCGTCCGCTTCCAACATACCCTTGACTTCGGAATCGACCTCGGGGTCTTCAAGGTATGCGGTTTTCTGCTTTTCGAGCGGCTTATAGTATACGGTCGGCCCGGCTGTCATGCTGTCCCCGGCCTCAAGCTCTATCTGCTCGGGAGGAAGGACGTTGATGGCGTCAAAGCCCTCGTAGTCTTTGTTCTCCAAGTGGGAGAAAAGCTCCTCCTCTTCCTTGCGCTGTTTGCGGATATCCTCCAATTCCTCCAAGACCTGCTTCTTTTTCTCCAGCAGTTTGATGATGCGCTTGAGTTCAAGGAGTTCCTTTTGCTTGGCGAGGGTTGACCCTTGGGAGATGGCATTCTGCACCGCCCCCACTTGGTCACCGGGGGTCGTCGGCTCGGGAGGCATTCCACCCCCTCCACCACCTCCCATGGGAGGAAGCCCACCGCCTCCACCTAAATCTCCTCCTAAGTCTCCACCCAAATCTCCGGGAGGGAGGTCTCCACCGGGTTCTCCCATGGGGTCCACACCGGCAACACCTTCCAGCCCGGCATCCCCCATCGGTGCTCCCTCTCCACCAGCGGGTGGAGGTGCGCCCGCATCGGGAGGAGCGGCGACTTTCACCTGAATGGGATAATCATCCTCGGCCTCATCACGGGTGATGAGCTTGGACTCCTTATTCTCCATAGCCAGCTTGATAAATCCCTTGACGCTGGCCGCTTTCTTTGTGTAGCTGATTTTCTTCTTGCGGATTTCATTCTTGACGTTGGCAATGGTCTCGTCAGGAGCAAAGAGGTTGAACTTAATGCCTGCCTTCTTGATTTCACAGATAATGGCGGACTTCTTTTTGAGCCAACTAGAACGCTTTTCAGGCTGGAGAAAGTCCAAGATGGCGTCCGATGTGCCGCCCATCATGGAGCCTTCGCCTTCCATGCCCGGCTCGGTAGATTGAGCATTGGGGCGCTTTTTGTTCTTCGCCTCCGCCTTCTCTATCTGAGCCTTTGCCAACTTGGAAGGTTCAACGGGTTCGGCTTCCTGAATGAAAATGAAAGCCTCCCCGATGGTCCAGTATTCCCGGACCGCCTGAATCAAAACCTGAAAGAACTTGGTGTCACTGATAAGTCCCTGATAGAAGTCGTAAACATAGTCAGCGAAGTCATCGCTGGAACACTTGGGCTTCTCTAATGCCCACTTGGACAAGGGAAGTTCGGTGTGCATGTCAATAGCACGTCCGACGATGGGGTCCCGGTCATAAGCGAGTCGATAGAACCGGAGTTCTTCCGCCCGGCTGGCGGGGAGTTCGAGGGCGTCTACCGGGAACTCATAGCTGTAGTAACCGATGTTGTTGGAATCGGCGATGTCGGCGTTGCCGAGGGTGCCATCACTGAACAGGGCGGCGGTCTTCTGCCGGGTAAGCTCGTACATCCCCCATCCCTGCGCACCGAAAGGGGTACCTTGGGTCGCCATCTGGCGGACCCGGCTAACCAGAACGTCGGCAATCATTCCGTCATTCGTCATACTGGTCCGGGGGCCTGCGGAGGCGTATTGCTTACCACCCTTGCTGGCAGCAACTTTTCGCTTTATTTCGGTGGTCCCCACACGCAAATTAGCTCCCCGTTCCCTCTTAACCAACACGCTCTTGGGGGTCGTCGTAGTTTTCTTTTCAGCCATAAGTCCTCAATAAAGGGGATAGAAAGCGGAAAAATTACGGTTTCGGCTCTTCCGTGGGCCTATCCACCGCCTCGCTGTTTCTGGGAAGTAGCCTAAAATGCTCCAAAATGACCTCGTTATCAAGGCCAACTGGCAACATCTCCAACGTCGGACTTCCGGCTCTTAGAATTCCAAACTCATTATTTTTCTTACGTTTATCCACAGACTCCTTGGCTATCCTCATCCGCACAGTGCGAGCCTTACGCCGCTCCTTTTCGAGTAATTCCTCCATCTGCACGGCATATTTGACTTTCTGGGCGGAAAGCTGCTCCAGACCATATAGGGAGGTTCCCACCATGGCGAGAATGGGAGAAATGTCGGTTTTGTCCTCCTCGTCCATGTTGTCAAGCAGCCGGGAGAGCCACTTCGCTGACTCCTTCATAGAGTTTAGCGCTTGCACGGCGCACCCCATTTGGGAATATACTCGTTGGGAGTTTAGCCGAAGAAGTGCTCTCTTTTGAACTACTTCCGTCTCACCATCCTCTTTAACATCCAACTCTGCTCGGAATTTGAAGGGGAGTTCCCCCGCCTTCAATCCCATCTGTTTTCGGGTCTTAAAGGTCCTGACGGGGGAGTGAGCGCACCTGTGGTGGTCGCCGTAGTAGGAGTTCCCGCACTTCGCACATATCTTGTTCAAGGACACCTCTATAAGGTATCCACTAGGCAGGTTTCTTGAGGTAATGTTCGGGGATGTGGTCTATGGCTCGGTCGTGAAGGCACATCCGTATGCCATCATGAAGCACCCAGACGGACTTGTCCCCCTTACCCAGAGTGATGTCGATTTGCATAAGGGTAAGCTGGTCGGCCCCAGAAATATCGTACACGGTTACACCGGGAGGGGGTCCCTTGGTTTCCGGTACTTCGGGGGTGGAATCTACCACGGGAGGAGCTACAGTGGGTTCTGGCGGGGCTACAGGGAGGTTCTCCGCTGCGACGAACAGATTGAGGGTACCTTGGGTACCCCCAACCCCTTCTGACGCTTCCTGTGGTGAATTCCACGAAATCTCCACTTTCAGGGGTTCGGGGACATAGCGTTTCACCGGAGCGTCTAAGGGCAGAGAACCGAGAGGTCCATATATCAAAGCTGCCGGGTTACGGTCAGCCGGTCCAAGGCCCATCCGAGTTTCGTACTGTTCCAAGGTCTCCAACTTCGCATCATCCTCGTCGGGCATATTGTCAATACGCCAGAATTCGTCAAGCTGAATGGCCGCTATGAGCGCCCGCTGGATTTCCTTGGGGTCGGTCTGGGGTACGACTTCTTTCTTCCCCTTCTTCTTGTTGAAGCACCACCAAGCCGCTTGGAAGGCCCGCTCGTGCAGGTTTTCCTTGAGGAAGGCTTTTGCCTTTTCGACCCGAGCTTCCACCTGAGAAGAGATAGCCTTTATCAGGTTCTTGATGGTCGCACTATCCCACTCTCCGGGGAGGTACCTGTCCATACCGGATACCCTTGTCCAAGCGGCGGGGATGTGGTCATCATCGCCGGTCACATGATGCTCAACGTCCCAACTGGGTCCATATTCCGCATCCGCTTCGATGGGCACCTGCCACTTCATAATCTGGTGCAGCTTGCGCAACTTCATCATGCGAGTGATGCGGGGGAGAACGAAAGGCACGTATTCATTCTTCACGGAAAAGTCGATTTCATCGTGAACCGAACAATGCAACATGAAGATGGTTGCAATAAGCGGGTCTGCTTCAACCCACTGGCGAATCTTGTTGAGAGACATCCGCATGAAATCCCCGCAGAGTCCTTGAATGGGGGCATTGACGCTGACCCGCTGAATCTTGCCCATGAACTTGCTGTAGTCCATGGCATTGCGAACACCAGTGTCGGGGTTCTTCCACATGGAATTGGCAAGGTTGAGATACTCTTTCCACCGGGGGTCATCAGCCTCCTTAAGCTCCTTCGACTTTTTCATGTAATCCCGATACTGCCATAGGTTCTTCTTTTCCTCCTCGTTCGGGACATGAATGTGTAGCGCCTTCATGGCGGAGTCAAACTTGATGACTCGATTCGTAGTGGTGGTGCAGATGAGTTGGTCTCGGGCAATTGCTTGTTTGCGCTGGCAAAACTCGAAGAACACCGGCACACCCTTCCAGTAGTTTTCCACCATTTCCTCACACCGTTGGAAAGTGATGTTGGGGTCCTGCTTCTTCATGTTCTCGTAAATGGTGTAGGCGGTGCCGCCGTAAAGCAGAGCGAAGTTGATAATCTTCGCCAAGTCACGCAGGTGCTTAGCACGGTAGTTAGGACTCTTGGGGTCGGAGAATTCCGGGAAGACCTTGCTAGCAGTGAGGGAGTGGAAGTCACCCTTGCCATGCAAAAACTCATTGATGAATTCCGGCTCACCCGAGCAGTTGGCGGCGGCACGCATTTCGATATTGCCGTAGTCAACGGTGAAGAATGTCCATCCGGGCGGCGAGTAGAACAAGCAGCGGAGATTGACTCTCTGGTTGGCATCAATCTTACCATTCTCGATAAGGAAACCAAACTTGTCTTTGCAGGTCTGACAGCCCGGCACCAGACAAACGGTATAACCCATGTACTGACCAATATGATTGTGGATAATACCGGGAGCCTGTTTACGAACCTTAATCTTTTTCTTTGAGAAAGAAGAAAGTGTAGGAAGGGGAGCAGTAAATTCTCCCTTTTTAAGTAGCTCCGGTTCTCTTGTATATATTTCTGGAACCCAATAAGCGGGCCTACCTACATCTCCGGGGTCTTTCTTGAATTTCTTATTCTTCCCCTCATGGGCATAAACCCACCCTGTGATTTCAAAAACCCGAGGCCAGTCTTCCCCCTTATCAATGACATTGGAGTTGACTACGAGACGAGAGTCCTCGTCCGAATCTTTTACCTTTAGTTCGCTCATTTTGTGACTACAGCGACCCTCACAAGGCGTGTCTCTGTAAACAAAATCAGGCTGTGTTCGATATGTACCGTTGGTAAAATCATACCTGATTTCTAACCATTTGGTTGGGACATATTCCCCGCAAACACCGATATAGTGAGAAAGTAGGGAGTCCCTGCCAAGATAATTCTTACGCTTCTCCTTCAAGGCCGTATCCAACCGTTGCTGAGCATAATCCTTCATGAGGGCGACCTCTTCATCAGTCAAGGTCAGCCTTGGTCTGTCTCTCTCAGGTATGTCATCAAAAATTGTCTCTTCCTCTTCAACCTCCCTGAAACACGATGGGTGAAGCTCTTCCTCGGTGTGGGGTTCTATCTGGTCTTCGGGAATCTCATCAGGAATGAGGACATTTCCCGTCACCTTCCACATCAAGTAACCTTCCACCTTTTTCACAGCTTGGCTGTTAAGACCGAACCCACCATCCTTGTAAAAGTCACCGCCAGCGGAGGACAGGCGTCCCCCGGCGACCACATTCTGTTTAAGGTATATGCGGGCAGTGCCATCACTCGGGTCATAGTGGAGGCTGGAAGGGTGTAGGGAGATGTAGCTCTTGTAGTCTGAGAATACTTCAAGGAACTCATCCTCCGGGTGCAGCTTGTGAAGGTCTTCCACCACCTCGGCATCACACGAGGCTTTCTTAACGCCACTCTTCCCGCCATCCGTCATCTTGAGAGGAGCATAGCCTTTGACATCAAAGAAAAGTATGCGCAGGTCGTCATTGGAATCGGGATTAAAACGGTCATCAGGTAACACCACGCCGTCATCAGTGGCATTCTCTTTGTACCCAGCCGCTATGGCAAGGTCATACAGTTTCTTCTGAAATTGAGCGAGAACCCGTTGGTGCCCTTTGACAGTGCGGGTATGACGGTCGGTGTCGATAAGGAACCGCTGCCGTTCAATCCAAGTGATGGAGTCAACAAGCTCATGGTCGATGCGATGCACGGTCTTGCGGGTCCGGGCAAGGGGATGGAGCTTTTCCCATAGAAGCCAAGTACAAATGGCATCAGAGGCGGCGTAATAAAGGGCGATGTCTACGGGTATCCAACTGAAAGGAACAAAGTGCTGCTTAAGCCCGTGCTTATTCTCTTTCTTCTGCTCCAAGGTGCAGGAGCAGAAAGGAGAGCCGTTGTGGGGACAAGTATCCGCCTTAACCTTGGCGATTTCCTCAAGCTCGATTTGCTCAATACCCAGCAGGTTGCTGGACAACGCCTTCAAGCCGCCGCTATCCCCCGTATAGAACTGCTTGTCTTCCATGTCAGCTTTGGGGTCATCAATGTATTGCAAAACCTGCACATCTTCAAAGTGAGGATAAGGACGGAAGACAATGCCCATGGTGAGGCGCATGACTTCCCGGTCGAATTTCCCATTGTAAAAAACAAGGTGTACCTGATTGAAGAACGGTTGGAGAATTTCAGCACATATTCTGCGGTCTATGTTGCGGGCCGGGGTGGTGAGAGCAAGGTCCTGAAACTCATGGGTGATGGGGATGTATATGCCCTTGACACCATCGGCAGAGAGACAGATGCCGGAAATATCGGTCTTGATTTCATACTCTTGGTGGTAGGAGCCATCAGGCAGCTTCACCATCCTGATAAAGAGCCGGGTGTCAAGGCTCACGTCTTCCGTATCCAATGCTACAACCGGTTCGGTGAACCCGTAAAACTCAAAACGGGGAGCATTGGTGAGAACCTCGTCAACCCACTTCTGTAGGGCTTCGGGCGTATCGACAATCTCGAACGCCTTCTTACTCATCCAATCTTTTTTGACTTTGGCTACACCACCGCCAGCGGAAAGCTCGGCGAGAATCTCCCGGAACATGGTGCGAATGTCCCGGAGCTTGACGACTTTCTTCTTCTTAACCTTCTTCAAATCGTCGGTGGTGACTTTTTCTTTCTTAACCTTTGCCATGCTCTATATAGTACTCCTTAAATTACCTTTCCATCAGCGATTGCCGCCAACTCTTCTTTGCCCAGCACTTCGGCAAGCCCTACCGTGGCTTGCAAGTGCAACTCCTGTGGGTCTACCTCATCGCTCCTCTCCGCATCCTTGGCGCTCTTTTCCAGCGTCAACCCAGTGAAGTAGATGCGGATGTAATCTTCGGCAAGCTCTGCATCCTTGGTTTCCTGAACATCTCGTTGTGCCTTCAAAATAAAGTGCTCCGCAAGGTCCCAGAAGCTTAAAACACCGCCCTCTTCTTCCTCGTCGTCAACCAAAACATTAGGCATGGAGGGAAGGTTGAAGGTTTTTTCCAGCCAGTAAAGAGCCTGCACCCGGCTGAGTTCCATATACTTGGATACAAAGGTTACATTGTCATACAACATGCTGCCGGGCGGACATCCAAAGCAATAAGCGTCATTGGTGCGGGAATAGAGGGTAAAAGACGGCGTGCGGTCACGACCATGAAAGGGGCAGCGGATGACCGTATCACGATGACCGGTAAGCTCCGCTACGACATCCTGAAACAGGATTTCGTTGTTGGCTCGTTCCCACCGGTCAGGATTGATGCCCCCATACGAGCTATGATAGAAGTTTTGAACGGCATCCCGCTCAAGACTAACCTCCTGCCCGACAAGCTCTTCGATTGCCGGAAGCTGTTCATTTTCCATTACTGTGCCTGTTGAAATTGTTCGTAGTCTTTGAGCAAAGACTCACCGTTCTCAAGGGAGGCCATGAGGCTACTCAGGTTCTTTTCCAACTCCAACTGGGTATCCTCGGCGAGCTTCTTAAGCTCCTCCACCGACAGGCGCTCGGGGTTGCTGATGTTAAGTGCCCGGAGGTTATCATGGACCTGCTTGAGCTTCTGCTCCTCAACCCCCACTTCCCGGTTAAGCTGGTCTCGTTTGCCTGCCAAGGTTTTCACTCTTGCTTGAGCAGTGCGCAACTGTTCTTGGATGTCGGGCATGTAATCCTCCTCACTATAATACTGATTCCGGCTGGCCCCTTAAGGTCTAATCCACTCAAATTTGAGTATATTCAACAGTCGAATTTGATGGGGGGTGGGGTCAATATCATCTTCGCATAAAAAGGTCCCCCAGCATGTACCATCGCATAACCTCCAAAGGTCTTGGCGAGAACCCCGATGAAACATCAGAGCCAGCCTAAAGGAGATGTGACGTGAAGCATCCTCCTTACGATAACTGAAATCTGCAAGAAAATACTTCCCTTTTGGGACATCCTCCGTAAGGACAGTGTATGCATTCAAACCATCAAGAGAGAAACTAAACTGAAAGAGCGCCGGGGAGTCCTTCCGTCTGTCAAATATGGAAACTGTGTTGTGTTTGAAGCAAGGGTGACCGTTGTGCATCACCCACGGATTGTCGCTCCGCTTCTCATCTCTAATTTCCACATCTCCCGTCACCCACTTACCTTCGGGATGACGTGGTCCTAGATAAACCTGAACATCACCAAGTCCAACTTCACGGAGTTTTTTTGCCCAGATTCCCCGTTGGGACAGGAATTCAATTAAGGCAGATTTTCCGGGGTTATCATATGCATCATAATCCTTATCCCGGAAATCAGCGCCCTCAAGTTTTCCCATATCTACCTCGATTCCGGTTGACAAGACGGGCAGCGTAGCTCCGTGCCACAGTCCGGGCATTTCGGTTTGGATTCCTTGGACAGAAGCAACGTCAAAGAGTTAACCTTGGCGTTAGCGGCATCCAGTTCCTCTTCCGTAAACTTAAGCTCACTCTTCTTGCTGGGGAGCTTCAATGCCTCTGCCAACGAGTTGATGTTCTTAAGCGCCGAGAGGTAGTGAGCAATGACTCCGAGTAGGAAGTTGGCTTCTTGTAGAACACCCTCCAACTTCTCCCCACACTCCTTGGGGCTTGCTCCCTTTCTTTCGACAATTTCCAACAGGGATAGAACCGCCTGCTTGCGTTTGTACCCCTTAGCCACGAGGTCCCACTGGGCTATAGTATTGTCAATGCCATGTACCACCTGTCCCGTGACTTCCCGGCGACGGAGGATTTTTACCGCCTCGGCATACATCCGGGCGAGGCGCTCTTGCTTCTCAATGGGGGATACATCCGGCACAGACAGCTTAAGGACGAAGGACCGCATCTTCGCTATCCGATTCATCCTTGTAAGCGTCTCAATCAGTGAGGTCAGCAAGGACTCATAGCTGTTGACCTTTGCCTCATAACCAGACACGGTGTGGGCGGAGTCCTGTGCCGAGGCATTAAACCTCTCAAGTTTACCCCGGCGTTCCTCTGCCTCACGGATTTCTTCGGCGAGCGTTCGGGCTTCCCCGTTCTTTTCGGTAATGCGCCGGTTGGCTTCCTTCTTCCCTGCATCCAATTTTTCGGTGGAGGCAAAGGCCCCAAGGATGGCATTCAGGTCGTTGGGCTTCCATGCGTCAGGGTCAATGAGAAATTGTGCCTTGTTTTGTTGGGAAAAGATGGGGTCGATGGTTGTGTCCCCCACTTTGACGGTGCCATACTTGAGCACCTTCATGGGTTCGGGGACACTATCGCCGAGGGCCTTATACTCTATCGGCTTACCCTTTTCATCTTCACCAATGGCGTACTTGGTGGAACCCTTGCGGGTCCGGGTAGCCTTGATGGGGTCGTTGACACCTTCAACCTCAAGAGTAACTTCCATCTTCTCGTCTTGTCCATTGCGGACAAAGTCCTGCGGCAGTTCGTTGCGGAACACGCCCCGCAGAGCACGGAAGATGGAGGACTTCCCCTTATTGGACGGACCGACGATTAAAGTCAGCCCGTCTATGAGGAGGGAGAAATCCTTCCACGGCTGGAAGTTTTTCCCGGCTAGTTTCATAGGAACCTTACTTGAGTTCGTCTATCTCTGTTACTGCGTTTTCGGGAGATTCTGCACCGGGTAACTCACCAAAATCTTCCTCATCGGTAAAGTTCCCGGCTGGCTCTTCAAGGAATGCCTTCTCGGCTTCACTGAGGCCCTCCCCCTTGAACCGTTCGGTTTCGTCATGCTCCACGGCTTCCAGAACCATGCCCTTGAGCTTCCCGAGAACCTCCGGGTTCTGTTTGATAACGAGGTCTTCAATAAGCTCTGTCTTGCTGGCGTAGGTGGTGATGGCGTCATCGGCAGACTTACCGACGAACCACTTCTTCTTGTCGTATTCAATGAAGCCGTACCCGCAGGCAAGCTCCCGGATGCTCATGTTCTCATCAAGGCCGAAGTTGGGGCGGACGTAGATGAATGCTTCCCGGTAGCCGCCGCCCGTCACCTTATTCTTGAGGGAGCGAACCCGGACCTTATTGGCGGTCGGATAGTTCTTGAGTACTTCGCCCATGGGTTGGATGAGAAGCCACTGTTCTTTCTTGTCCGGCATCTTATCCCAACTCCACGGCTTGATTTCCGTTTCCAGAATTTCTTCCAGCATCACGCTGGGAGCGAACCTCGCCATATACCCGCCCGGCAGGCTGTATTCCCGGTTGGTGTAGCTCCAATGTGAAGCATTCTCTGCATCGTCGTCCATACGGGCACGGGTCTGATTGATGATGGTCAGGTGAGCATCCTGCTCCATAAGGTGAGGAGTGAGGAATTTGTAGAACGTGGTGATGCCCTTGGCGTGGCTTCCGTAGTTGGCCTTGAACGCCTTGCCGCTTTCGATGTCCTTAAGCTCCACCTTCATCTGCATGAATGGAATGGAGTCGTCCACGAAGTAGCGGATGCCATACTTGGTGAGAAGCTGAATATGCCGCTTGATGGATTCCTGCAAGTTGGACGGCTGCTCGAAGAAACAGAGGTCCGGGTCAACGCCGAGGGCGTAAGCGTACTGAGCGCTAATGGCCGGTTCGTACTCGAAAATAGCGATAGGTTCACCGGTTGCCTGCTGGTAATTGGCGGCGTTTACAAAGGCAGTGGTGGTCTTACCAGCGCCTTCATTGCCGTGTATCTGTGTAACACGCCCGCCTCGGGCGATGCCGCCGAGCCGCAAAACTTTGTCGAAAATGAAGTGACCGTAAGGAACAAGGACTTCCTGAAAGTCTTTGCCATAGATGCGGTGGTCGGACTTGGTCTCCTTGCGTAAGTAAGCAAGGGCGTTACGCCGCTGTTCCACCGTCCACGTCCGGGGACTGCCAGTCGGCATTTCAAAATTAAGTTCCTTTTCCTTCTTTGCCTTCTTTGCGGCTGCCTTTGCCATTATTCCTCCGTCAGATTAGATATTCTTTGTGGTCCAGCCTCGTCTTGTCGGACGAAGCATCACGAATAGCGAACAAGTAGTTCTTTGCGGCGTACTCATAGAAATACTCAGGACGATGCAAAACTCCTGCCGTTACGAAATGTTGATTGCGTCCTTTGCCCTTGGAGATTTGAGCGGAGTTGCAAAGGGACTGGAGCACTCTCTCCGGTATCTCACGGGGGCGACCGAGTAATATGCTGGATACATACCGCCCCATCATAGCCAAGAGAACAGCGTCACAGGAATCGGGGTCCAGCGCCGGGAACCGGGTCTTGTCAATAAACTCATAAGCCTTGAGGATGTTCTCTTTCTTATTCGTGGTCCCCCGCTGCGACAGACCCATAAGGCTACGCAAAGTACTGGC